>OFDA01000171.1_pt1 | contig 37758 bp, 44 predicted proteins | sample 1520921 | NCBI WGS metagenome assembly OFDA01 (sample SAMEA2699028, study PRJEB24076) | metagenome
TATATTAATCAGCCATTCTAAATATTGCATAATTCACCTCGTTGATTTACAATGATGTTGGAAGGTGGCGGGGCTTTCACCCGCCTGCTTTTTAGTCTTTGCTAACAAGTTTTAAAATGATGATTGCTAGTGTCAGTAGCGTTAACTCATTTACTAAGCTTGTTAGCTCTTTTATTATGTCCACTTTTATCACCTCCTTTCTACATCTTCATTATACCCTATATAGGGTATAATATCAAGTACTTATTTATACTTTTACAAACAAAAATAGAGCCTACCAACCTAGATATTTTCTAAGTTAGTAGGCTCTTCTGCATTTTGTCAAAACTATACTACCAGGAGTCCACCTGCTCCTGCTCAGGAGATATACGGATCACCTCCATGTTATCTGCGTAATGCACCAGCCAAGAAAAGTGCAGCATTACTAATCGCCCATGTATCACGTTGACGGCGTAACCTTTGTTCAGTTCTTCGGTTGTTCTTTAGTTCCGCCTTCAACTCGTCTAATGATGTCGATGCTTTCTCCAATGAGCTTGCTTGCTCGGTTATTACTTCCGATGCTTTCGCTAACTCTTCGCCCTGTTTCTTGTTGATATCCTTCAAGGCGGTTAAGTCCTTCTCCCTCTCTTCGTTGATAATCTTCAATTCTTGCAATTCGGTCGCCTGCTTGACTGTTAAGCTCTGAGCTTCGTTCAATGATAAGTTTGAGTTCTTGATTGAGGCGTCGGCTTCGATTAAGTTCGTTTTGAGTTTGTTCCAGTCTTTCAAGGGCACGCTGATAGTTTCCTCTTGCTGTGATGTAGCCGTCGATGAGCTGGCATGCACTAATGATGAGCAACATAGCACCAGCAAGCATAATAAACCGCTTAACAGTAATTTGAGATTTAACCGCATTGATGTAGTTCGTGACTTTCTCATACATAATAACCCCCTTTAATCCAAATCATTCCAACGTGCTGCATAACCTCGTACATCAACATGTACGAAGTCTTGGTGATAGTAACAGCCAATGCCGTCGGCGCCACATTCCGCGGCAACTTCGGCAAGATAATCAACATCAATGCCGTCATAGGTAATGTCGGCCGCTGTCCCTAATACATGTTGAGAATTAGACACACCGCCTACTTCTGCATTATGTTCAGGGCAACGATACCCACTATTAATGTACAAAGGAACACCTAAACGTTCACGAATTCTGTCAAGCAAGTCGACCAGTCTTTTGTCAATGATATGGTCCAATTTATTATGTCCATTCTCATCGACTTCATGCCTATGGCAACTGCAAGCGAACTCATAATCGTCGAAATATTCGCCAATTTTCATTATATACACCTCTGTTTCTACTTTTAACGATAATTTCATAGTGCTTTTATCGATATTTTTAAATTCAAGCATAAAAGCCACGCCACACAATGTAAGCGTGGCTTACAAACCTTTATTTCTTTAAAATCATGTCAATCTTAGAATGCACTACATCCAAAAGCCCTGCGATTGTGCTATTTCCGCCGTCCCTCATATTCTCGAGGATAGACAGGAACTCAACCGAGCCAAGATATAGCCAAACTAGATTGACTGCAAAAGCATATTGACCACTCATAAAATCAAAACACCACGCCCCAGCCGTTGCTAAGCAATATGTTAGCACCTTTGTAATAAAGGGCTTTCGCATATGCTTAGATGAGATTAATCCTTTACCCCATGCTCCAGGAATGGCTATATATTTATCATAACCGCTTATATTCTCTGGATTCGCCCCCATATCAATAAGCATTTGATAGCTAATAGCCGCCCAGCGTGTTATAAGGTCTAGGAATACCAGTATAATGAATATCCCTAGTACTTGAACATGTTTGAGCCCTAGCATATATATGCCAACCTCTGCCACAACCGCAAGCAAGGCTTTAATAGCGAATGAGTCTGTCAGAGTCCGCCATGCCTCGCATAGAAAATCTGTTATTACTTGCATCGTTTCCCCCTGTGTTAGTTAATTATAAATGGTCAGCGTTTCGGTACCCTGTGTTGATGTAACTATGGTTAGTCGCATCCCATTCAAAGGTATCCTGATTAAAGGCCAGCGTTTCGGTACCCTGTGTTGATGTAACTATGGTTAGTCGCATATTGTTGTTAAATCCTTTAAATGTTATATTTTCAGGCGTTTCAATATAATAAGGGCCGTAGCTGTTCCAGTTATCGCCTAAATTAAGCGTTGTAGCCCGGTTCGCGTACATAGACATAGTCGAAATATTCCAACGTTTAGGGTTTACATTGAAATTCCCGTTCACTGTGTTGTTGGTAATGTTCATTTTCAACACATCTCCATAGCGTCTATATACAATGCCATTTTCGGTATATTCTTCATCTGGATTATCGTTAAGTGCGTTTACGCCTTTAATTGTATAATCTGCTACTTTCGCACCTGTGAAATTGTGATAAGTGAGTTTAATATCATCTTCACCTAATGTCGGAATTGTTACATTGCAAGCCCCATTGCTGTCGAGCGTGAAAGGTGTATCGTTGCCGACTACCTTAACGCTGTAATGAGGTTCACCTGTAACGGATACAATTTGTTGTCCTTGAACGACGCTAGGAATGGTTAATTCCTTAAACTCAGTCCGCGGGAATGGCTTCCCTATATTACCGATTAAGGCTGTGAGCACATCGTCAACATTGGCACTTTCACACCACACGTTACCTTGCAATAATAACTGATGAGCATTGTCTGCCGTAGCACTTGCGCCGTCCTTGCCTTTTAATGATTTTAGCCACTCAACATATGTACCTTCAAATCCGTTTAATTGAGCGATATTAAACGCACTTAGCCCGTCCTCACCTTTATCACCTTTTAGACTATCAAGCCATTCCTGTTCAGTACCTTTATACCCATGAGCAACTGCGATTTCATAAGCACTTTTCCCATTATCACCTGCCATGATTGCTTTTACTTCCGCCTCTACTTTAATCGGACCTTCAATTCTTACTGGTAACGCTTTGTTTTGCATAATACATTCCTCCTCTAATCATGCATGGCCACATCCTGAATTATGTTGACTACCCCCATGCCCAGTTTGTAGTATCGGCTAGGCTCCGATTCCTTATATGCAAAAGCATCATACACATGCTCACCAAAGGACTTAATTTCTAGGGTATCCTTTCCGGAAATATTGAATGTCGCAATCTTCCCAGATGCTACCCCTTGTACTTTAATAACAAACGGACCGCTTGATCGCTTTCGTATGGCGAATACTGACTTAAACCCGGTCAAATCCACATTGTCATCTTGAACCGCGTAAACTATCCCAAAATCCTCGCCAATGTTGAGGTCTATATCTTTTACATTCATTACTTATCATCTCCCTTAATTGAATGGAATCGTACCTTGCTTATCGTACCCGGTCACATCGACTACCAAATACTGAGATGTGGTTTTGCCCGAGCAACCTACAGGATACGTAGTGACTGTATTCCAATTAATGAACTGATACGATTTCAGCGATACAGTACGCTCATCGTGAAATCTGAACGTTTGCCACACTCGCCCCGTGTGTGACTTTTTATCTCCATTATTAATATTAGGCCCCCAAACGGATGCATCGATTACGGACATAGGAATAATTGCAACCTTGACGCCATATGTCTTTGGGTCACGGGCCATGTTTGTAAAAGTATCCGGAATGTAGTTTGATAACTGGTTATACCAATCGTGCGCATAGTGATCGATTACACGCAGATACCTGATGCGGCTATCATATATCACATCATTCTTGAAATTGAATTTATCCTCCCAGCTTGCTTTGAAGAATTTGTGCTTTCCTAAAACTTGCAAAGCTATATTGGGTTTGTTACCTCCTACCTTATCTACAAATCGAATACGAGGCGTGTCTGCATTAGCCATAACATCCTCGAAATAACCGAAGCAGTAGAACTTGATGCCAGCTTTTACTTCATCAACCATTGCTTGCGTTACCTTTTCGCCTGGCTTAATTACATCCACTACTAGTACCATTAACTGCTCACGACGTTTATGAACCCACTGAGCCGCGAATTCATATCCTTGCGGAACTGATACTGCGATAAGAGGTGCATCGCCATGATATATGCGATTAGTAATATAAAAGACCTGGATTACATTAGCCTCCCCCGCAATATATCCATATTGGAATTTACTTGTAGGCACCAGCATAGGTGCGTAAGCTACAGGTTTGAGCGGGATTTGAACCGTTGGCGTTATCCCCCTCATCGCCCCAGTGTAAAGAACTGCATCTTTTTGTTTAGGGAAACTAAGATATACTAGATTGTCATAGGTATCGTTTATAATCGTGACCCCTTCTTTATTCTGGATGTTAATAAATTCCATACGCCAGCCACCCTTCATACGTAAGACCCTTAAATTGACGATTGATATTATACTCATCCTGGGACACTGCAAAATAATATGTTATGATATTGCCCCTAACCTCTGCCACTAAGTACTGTCCCATGGCTGCAGCCCAGACATGTTGACCAGGCTGCAGTCCATTCACAGTAATTTGCTGACGTCGATTAGGAATGTCTGATACATACATCCGCCTATCAATACGTGTGAGCCTTTCCTTGAGATTTAGTATGATATTGCCGTTAGCATCATAAGCTAATATATGCGGTTCCATAATACCTCCTACCAGCACCCAAGTTTAATCCGAGGGTTGTTATCATCATCAAAACCTGTAATAAGATTATCCTGAATCTCAACACGAGCGCCGGTCTCTTTCGAACGAAGTAACCCGATTGTACCGGACACTGCCGATAAATTATCAACCTGTAATTTATCGGCAGTGACTGCGTTAGCCTGAATCATCTTATTAACAATGACATTATCATCGAACTTAGTCGCTCCAGTGATGTGAATCAATTTTCCCGCAATGTATACCCCGGACTGACTGAGGTTAATGCGAGACACCAACTCACCACCATCAATCTCACCAATACTTTTTTTAACTTGTAAATCGATGCTACCAGCTAACTCAGTAATGCGAGATTCCGTATGTGACGCCAAATTCGTAATTCTTCTAGTGGTCTCTTTAGAATTCGTATTGAATTTCTTATCAAGCTCCTTAATTCGCTCATCAACTTTATTCAGCCCGAGAGACTCAAGGTCTAGCAAGCTCGCATCAATTTGTGTCTTAATCACGACTTGCTTCTCGTTAACGAATCCATCTCCGAACACATCAACAAACGAGCAACGTATCCGGTATATTCCTGCTGAGTTCGAATACGTCAGCATGGTGCTAGTAGTTTCAAAATCATCGGTGCGTTCATCTCCGATCACGTGGCATCTGATTGCATATGCTTGTGCCGGCTTAGTTGAGAAATAAAGATTAAATCCCCCTAACTGGCTTTTTACTACAAGCTCAGGCGCGGCCAACTGTGGAACGTTATACTCATATGTTGCTGCAGTCGAGTATTTGCCCAACGTGCTTCGAGCATATAAATAAACAGTATCCGCTCGTTTAGATAGGGTAAGTACAGCAGATGTACCTTTAACTCTTGCCAATAAAGCATTCGTATCTTTACCAGGATTATTATCGGTACGTAATTCGTAATAGTCGACGTCAGCATTCAGCACCTCATCCCATGATGCGGTGGCATTTCTGCCGAAAGTAATACCGAAATTGCTAGGCATGTCAGGTATCGCATCCATCGGTTTGACTATCACATCAACCATTTGGGCTGTTTCTGCTCGGTTGCCAAATCGGTCAACCGAGATTGCTTTGATTCGATACTCCTCACCTGGGCCTAAAGATTTGATAATAACCTGACTATTACTACTGCCAGCATACTGCCATTCTTGCCCCGTTACAGGTTTTCCACTTTTCGATTTTAAGAGATACCAAACCTCCGCCACATCGAAATTGGCAGGATTACTAGGCGGGTCAAATAGCACTTGTAAGTCGTAGTACACGCTTTTATCTGCAGTCTGATTGTATCGACTGAGTACGTGCAAATTTTGCACATCCTCCGGTGTTTGCATTTTAGGTATGTTAATCGATTTAGTAATACCAGTAGTTAACTGTCCTAACTCATTAATAGCCTGAACTCGCACCTCATAGGTCGCACCTAGTAGCACATCAGATATCGTGGTAGTATTTGTGGATGCTGGGTAGTTTCCGATATATGTCCACGTATCGCTTTTTACGTTTCGGTAATTCACGACTACGTTTGAGACTTTTCCGTCTCGAGGTAACTGCCATGTTACACCTATACGTGAGTACATGATGCCGTTAGCACCATAGACATCGCTCACTAACCCTACTGATTGAATATCAGATACACCGTGATTTGTATAATCAATACTTGGCACCGTGCCATCATCTGATACGTAGAGTTCTGGATAATATTCCATGCATTGGATCTTACGGGTCATTTCTGATAGTGTCTTTGTAATGGCCAACACACGAAATGGCTTAGCCGATTTAGAAACCTCTCCAAATGCATATACCGCATCAGGCTGCACCGATATAGCCTCTTTAACAATCACATTGAGACCTGATACATTTACTACGTTAAACGTAGAGACGATATCCGTAGCGTTGCTACGAATCAGCAATTGATAATTCTTCCCTGGTTGTACCGACACTTCCTTGTCGAGTGTAATCGTCTGGCCACTTACCGCAACCACACGACCGCCCTCGCCCCATTCAGGTATGTCGTGCTGAATTAGAATAATATCTCCTACCGTGCACGCTATGGCATCCGTAAACGCCTCTATTGTCACAGTACGTATTTCATATTTATTGCATCGCAAGAAATGCTTACCGTGTTTATAGGCCTGCTCAAGACTAGTACACCCCATGAGTTCAACTTGTGCCGGATTTGTTAGCGTATCCGACTCGTCGTAAGTATCCCCATATACTGGAATGACGTCTCGCTCATAATCCTTATCCTTGTTAAGGAACGATATTTCAACAGAGTTAGCCCTAGCCTCCACACCTTGAAACTCTTCAGTAAAGCTGCCGTGTTTTATATTGGCCACAGTAAACAACTGTACTGGTGTAGATTGATAATCGCTAACGCATGTGAACCTGGTTCCTACAGGAATTACTTTTCCTCGACCTACTGCTTCTGGATACTTTAACGCATCCCATAATCGCATAGCGGTGTCGTATATATAGTTGAATGTAAATCCATTTGTATTGCACTTATCTGCCCATGCCTTAAATGCGTTATAGTCAAGGCGCATATAGGGCTGTCCGAATACAACATATTCACCGCCAATCTTACGGCAGATGTGGATTAAATCATAAGCAACCCAAGCCGGATTGTCAGCTGGTTGCGCTTCATACTTATTGATGTACGGATTGAACACATACACCTCTGAACGTTCTTGAATCCATGTTACTTTTGGATCGGTACCGCTTAGCTGAGATGTAGCCAAAGCCTTAATTCCAATGAGGGCTTTCCCCGGATGCACGAAATCGTCATAAATAATTTGGGTTAGCTGTACCCAGTAGACCTTATTGATATGACGCAGGCTTTTCCCATCTTTCGCACTGCATCGCATACGGATTTCATAACGCGCCTTTTCGAGATTGTCAAAGCGAAATACACGATAAAACGCATTATTTGTCGCCTCTTCAATTCGCCCTGCGTAATCAGATGTATTTGTCGCGTTATTATCTGACTTAATAAAGTTCCACGCATCGCGGCGCTTAATATGGCCGGCCATTCCCTTTTGATTTGCTAAAGGTAATGCCTGCCAGGACTCATCACCTACCTTACGAATTTCTGCTTTCAACGTGACAGACGTACGGTCAGCGCCGCCGCTATCATTTGAATAATATAATCCGTTTGGAAATCCAACAGTTAACTCTATCGCGTCACACGCATTGCCTTGTACCTGTTGCGTATTCCATGATTCAGTCAATTCATAGTTTAGGGATTGATCCGCAAAGTTATCATTGAAATTTGGGATAACTGTTTGGTCATTTGTGCCCTTTCTGATATCCACCTGCACATCTTTATAATTACTGATTGGGTTAGTATTAATACGAATATCTTCTATTTTTGATAATTCGCCCTCACCGGCACAGTATAAGAGATTAAGATATTGCTTTTCACCATCACTAATTACATGGCGAGATAATAATAACCCCGCACTTTTCATTCGGCCATATGTTACGGCTAAAGGGTAGCCTTGCCCAGTAACAGTTTCAGTACCTCCCCAGCCATATGTATTTGACTGTTCGGAATTCGAACGATCAACCTTAGGAGCAGTTAGCTTTGAGACAATAGCATTACCTATCATCCCTACCGCCATAGCAATTACTGACCGCCAAATTAAGCTTTGTATACCAAAGATAGCACCCGAAGCAATACCCCCGGTAAATACAGCCAGCCCTATTGATAGAAGAATACCAAAGGACTTACCCTCAACTCGGGGCATTACTACAATGTAGTCTTCATCGTTTACAACTGTATCTGGTGCCGCCTCATGTCCATTTACTGAGTACACCCATTCACCAGGTGCACTGAAGTAATAGCTGATAGACTTGCCCTGTTTAAATGGCAAATATTTTGTATCCCGTTGCTCTGGCTTGAACGGATTATTTATAATAATTACGTTAACCATCTGCTACTCCTTCCTTTCATAAATGTGCTTCAATCGAGGCACGTACTTTGATATGTGCTCTATACAGGTGCCGCTGTTTTCAGTAGCGTGTATAAATTTACCTTCACCAAGATAAACCCCTACATGATCGAGATTTTTACCATATAGCGCAAATACCAAAACACTCCCTGGCATTGGCTCACGAATCTCACGCCATTCATCCATTTGAATTTGGGTATATTCGGGTAGTGATATTCCACTACGCCGATATACCTCAACAACTACATCCCAGCATTTCATTTCCGAAAATGGAGTACCTATCATATCTGTCAAGTCACTTATTGGATGCATACAATCCTCCTTGCGGTATAGTAGGTTCTCCGCCAAATCGTGTACTGTTCCCCAATTCACGACATCGTGCTAGGGTTTTATTGCATTGATTTTCGTGACCCTTATATCCACATTGAACCCCTTTAAATTTGAACGGACAGAAATCCTTCATCACACGAATTAATGGGAATCGTCGAGTGAAACTAAAGTCAGTCCCCAACGTAAACTCCATCCATTCAGCATTCGCATGGGTTCCCGTAATTACGAAATGCTCCTCTTGCTCGCACACATCAGGTATGTTCGTATTCACTACACGAATGATGACATTGGCTCCAGTGAATCCATTATTAGACTCTGCCATGCGCTGAATTGTACGAGTCACGTTAGACACTGATAGCTTGATATTAGGTAAATCCGTCGCATTCTCTGTAACATCTTGAATGGTAAATGGAAATGCGATATAGGTATTGCCTTGAAATTGGATATTCTCCGTATTGTATACCAATCGAATCGTATCCCCTTTATAGGATATTTCTAACAGCATTAACCACACACCTGTGGCCGATATTTGGTTTTTCTCTAAAATCGATGCCGTTGAGAGCGGTAACATGTTATACCTCCTGTAATTTCACGGTTCCCATCCACACTCCGTAGTCATTCGCCGCAAAGTCTAACTGATCAGCAAATCGTACATTTAGTGTTTCCCGTGTTTCTGGATGTACCCAGTCAAATACACCCGAACAGTTAACTTCGTCATAGAACGCCCGAAGCTTATAGTAATCAGCTGTTGGCAACTTGTACCCGACGGAATATGTCCGTCGGGCCTTTGTCGTCTTCTTCCTGGTAATCAGCGTCATGTTTTCAACTTGGCCTTTATACGAAATATCTGGAGTAGTCTCCTGAATTGGATATATCGGCCATCGAATATCTGGAAATATTGCCATAGTTATACTGCGGATGCCTTGATGGCGTCACGCATACCTCCTTTGTTTGATTCCATAGCACGAACTACTACGTCAATAACATAATTCTCACCATCGAACCTGGAATTCTGTTGCTTGCTTTCGAGTTCTTGACCAGACTGATTGACGATATTAACAACTACGTTGTTACTTGTAGTACCGCCCATCAATCTACGGGTTTCGCTCGCCGTGTAAATGCGGTGTGATCCCGATGATTGTAATAGTTCTGGCCCGTTTTCACCAACTAACATAAGCCCTGGATTCGTTTTTCCTCCAGCAGCAAATCGATTCCCCGTAAACGCCGAACTAAACGAACTACCACTGGCAAAGGATGACGTTCCTTTTGCAGCACCTAGAGAACCGATGCCGTTAACGACTCCGCCAAATAATCTTTGCAACTTAGGCATGACATATTGCTGGAACGTTAACTGAATCATCATCTTAATAATGGCGTTTGTCATATCCTTGAATATGTCCTTAATGCCTTTACTAAATGATTTCGTTCCTGTTGCCATAGCCTCGAGATTATTTATCCATGCTGAATTGATAGAGCTCATCGTACTGTCAAAAGTCGATTTAGCTAAATCAGCATAATTGGTAGTCTCTTGCTTATATTGGCGTGCGGCTTCTTGTAGGCTCGTTTTCAGACTGCGACCTGCAAGTTCCCATAGCTTCTGTTGAGACTCTAATAGGTTCTTTTCAATTTGCAGTCTTTGCGTAGCTGTTAACTGGGCCTCATTGACTTCACTACGTGCATAGTCAATATAGGTCTTTAACTCTTCAGCAAGTAGTGCATCCGCATCACTGCGAGATAATCGACCAAGTGTAACCATGTTAGTTAAGTGGTCAACGGTTTCACTCGTTTGCGTGTAGGCTAACTCTCTGATTTTTTGCTCGGTATCAGACGCCAATTTTAGGCGCTCCGCTTGAGCTTTCTTTTCAGCGAGTTCCTTATCACCTACAGCCTTTGTATACTCACGGACGTTATCATCAATCTGCGCCTTTTGTGCTTCGGCTTCAGCTTTGAGTAATTGCAAGCGGTCGCCTGTGCGTTCGAAATCGAGTTTCTTAATATCCTCATTCATCTTGCGAACACGGATAGTTTGATTTCGCTGTGCCTCAGCTAAACGCTTTTGGTACACCTCTTCATTCTTAGCTCGAACAGAAGCAGTTAGGTCAGACTCGGCTAATTTCTTAGCGTTCGTTGCGCTTCCAGCTGTATCTGCGGCTGCACCACCGGTATGCCCTGCTAATAAGCTAGTGTCTACATATCCTGTAATAGCACCGAAATCGCCTGATACACTCGGCTTGCTAACTACACCAGTACTAGAATTAGCACCAGTATATCCACCTGCACCATCACTAATGACGATGTGATTATCACCAAGTACAACTACACCATCGCCGGCCTTAGGCGTGTACCCGTCGCCTGCATCGTGCCATGCACCTGCAGCTCTAGCTGCATTCATGATAGATGGGACATATCGAGGTACGTCCTTACCAAATGCCTGCAATACCGAATCAGAGAACAGCTTTCCGCAATCCGTTGCCCATGTACCATCAGCACCTAACTCGTATGCCTTACCAAGTTGCTCATTAGCCGCATCTAGCACACTCACGGCTTCTCCAGTGACGCCTCCGCTCAATCCAGAAACAGAACGGATGATATCACGGATATTCTTATTGTTAGCTTCATACTGATTCTTAGCAGTTAACTTATCGATTTCGTATTGACTGCCGTCAATTTGTAGGCTTTGCAAAGTAAGAGACCGATATAACTCAGACATACGCTCCACGGCACTCGTTAACTTCTCTGCCGCTTGTTGAGTTTTCTTAGCTGCCTGCTCTTGGGCTTTAGCCGCTTTCGCTGCTTCCTCATTTGCCTTATTGATAGCTTTGGTATTCGTTAATCCGCCATTAGCAAGGTCCTCTTTCGCTTTTGCAAGATCTTCATCGAGTTTCGCTTTCGCAGCATCAGCCTCTTCTTTTTGCTTTAAAGCCGCATCGATTCTAGCGCCTTCTTCTTTTGTAGCTAAGCGGTCATTCTTAAAAAGACCGAAGAAGGAACTATCCTCAACCCAATACCTTCCGTCGTGGTTTGCCATGTATGCTTCACTTGTGCCCTTATCGGTGTTCAGATTCCGATGGGCCTTCATACCATCAACTTCTACATTTAGATAAGAACCTGCGGTTTTAGATGCATACACTGCATCATATATGTTCTTAGCTGCGAGCCCTGCTACCGTAGCCAATGTTACCCAAGGACCTGCAGCAGCAATTGTGGCCAATCGCATAAATCCGAGTGCGCTGGTTAGTGACCTCATAACTACGATTACTGCACCTGCTTCTGCGCCGAATTTGACAATTCCGCCGATAGCTTCCTTCTGCTCAGCGGTCATCGACTCGAATTCTTTAGCAACGTCTAACACGCCTTTTGCGTAATCATTAAACACAGGAACTAACTCATGGCCGATAGATACTGCGAGCCTTTTCCCTGTATTCTCTAAATCTTTTAATTCCCGATTTAGCTTTGCAGATTTAGCTGCAGTCTCATCGTCGATGATAAGCCCCATTGCCTTGGCACGTTCAGCCACTTTGTCCATCTGTTCAGCGGACATATTAAGCATGGCGTGCATCTGATACCCAGTACGTCCAAAGAGTTCCATTTCGACACGAGTCTTCTCAGCCCCGTCCTTCATCCCTCTTAAGCGTTCTTGTATCATCTTGAACACTTCAACAGTATTCTTACCCTTGATATCTTCAAGCGTGTAGCCTAATTTGCTGAATATATCAGTACCGAGTTTTCCCTCTGCCCGAGCGACTTCCATTTTCTCTTTGGCCGCTCCGACGTTTTTTGAAAACTTAGCAAAGGCACCTGCACTATCCTCCATAGCAACGCCCATATAATTGGCCACTGCTAATAGTTCACTGGTTTCTTTTGCTGTAGCACCGGTAATGCCTGATAACTTTTTAACAGCTACGTCCCATTGGATAGCCTCCTTGGCAAGTTTAGCACCGATGCCTACAACACCGACACCAGCACCTATCGCCATGAGGTCATTCTTCATTTTGCCAAGGGCGGATTTGGCGCCTTCGGCACTAGCTGTAATTTTCTTGAGTCCGGCTTCCGTATTCTTATCGGTCAGCTGAACGACAATATCAATTAAATTATTGGCCATTCTTGTGCGCCACCTCCAATTCTTTGGCTTCTAATAATACGAGTAAATCGATAAGGTGCGGTAGTGGCTCGATGCCGTAAGCCCTCGCCACTTCTAACACCGCAGGCATATCGAATCCAGCAATGCCGCCAGGATGCCAACGTCGCTGCATCCGGCTAGCGTTGTATACTCGCATTGCTTGTCTCGTTCCATCTAATTGATGCGGGGAATTAAACTCACACTCCGAACAGTCAAAATGCTGTTTGGTCTCGCGTTGCATTTTGATGCAGTCTGAACAGTATTTCGGCTTATCGGAGTTGAGCCAACTCCACGCATCAATTAGTTTTTTTCGATTTCAGCCTTTTTTTCATTAGTGAAACGCATAGTTTCAATTGCTAATTCCATAACGCCATCGTTTGGTGCTTCTGCGATTTCACTATCAGACATCTTATACACATTTTTCATAATCCATTCGGCTAAATCGCGATACCACAATAATTTAGCCGGTTCAGGGGTTTCTTCCGGAAGTGGTGTGTATAACGGATCTAATTCAGCCTTAATCAATTCGCTACGCTCAGCAAATGTTAAACCTCTTAATTTAATATCTTCAAATGCCATATGGGCACCTCCTAGTATTGTTCTTGGTTATTAACTAATGTAATGATGGCAGCGGACTTACCTGCATCTGCACGGTAGTACGCCTTAAACGGTAATTCGACATTAACGCCTCTAGGACCATCGATACCTGGGGATTGTCTTTCATATACAAGTTCAGGCAACTTAAATGTAAGTGACCAGTCGTCTTGTTCGAGTCGTAATTCCAAGCTGGATTCCGTACCGTTAACCGCCTTATTCAAAAGGTCTTTGTTTTGGAAGAACGCTTTAACCGTGCCTGAAATAGTCGCAATACCTGGGTCAATGTATGTTCTAAAACCTTTGCCGCCAATAGCGTAAGAGTCACCGTCCAAGCCAAAGTCAAAATTGATATCGCAACTTAAAATGTTGGCTACCGTAACGCCGCCTTCTTTAATTGTTGCGTTTAGATTTTGGAATGGTAGGAAATTAACTGCTTTTGCTGCAGCATCAAATGTAGTGGCCGCTAATGTTTCCTTACACCCCATCACATCAACGGACGCAGTCAATTCAGCGTCGCCTCCGAATTTAAAGCCTAATTTACTGATTCGCACACCTGCGAATTGTTGGAATACGTTAACATCAGGATAGCCCTGTTCAATAGTTAACGACGGCATTGTGTTTCCGATTTTAAACACATGCTCTGACTTCTTATTTGGCGCTTGGCCAGTTGTATTAGAAGTCGGTTGACCAAATGCAGCTTTTAACCAGTATCCGATGTCGATTACACCAACAGGTATGGTTAAACTACCGGACGTGTCGATGTTGCCACGGAATGGCGCTGCAGGATTGCGATCACCACGGATTACTGTGGAGTCGTTTAAATTTTGACTAGCTTTTACGGAGCTAGAAATGATTGGCGTGATTACACCACCAGTGGATGGCGTTGTACCAAAATCCGCCTCAAACGCAATCGCCACATGGGACTGAGAGCCCTGTGCACGTTTCGCTGTTGCCATATGCATTTCCTCCTTTAATATTCAATATTTCCGCCTATTACATGCGGGATTTCTATAGTAGCTGTTAACCGTCCAGTAAACACCGGACGCCAATTCATTGAGTCTAATTCATAATCAATGCCGATTACCGGGAAAGCCGGATTCACCTTACAAATACATTCGATGATTAACTGCCCTAGGTTATCCGATTCTAGCGCTCCGTCGTAACGAATAATATTATTAATGCGCGTTGCACCTTCATGGACGATACCCCATACAATCATTAACGAGTATGTGTAGGTATCAGCAAGCCCTTCGTTCTTATTACTCGGTAGTAATATGATGCAAGGGCAATCTTCTTCAAGCGGTGCTTCGACGTCATCATATCCGACATACAGTTGCGCCGGCTTCCCGTATTTGTCATTACAAAATTTAGTCAACGCCTCATCATTCGCTAAGGCCTCAGCCCATCGCTCAACGATGCGCGTCAGTGGAATTGTCTGTTGCATCAAATCACCTTACCTTGTAGTTACGTCGAGATGCAGATTGTGCTACCGGTCCATATATAGCGTAGTCGCCTATCTTATCCTCGATGTAAGGTTTAAGCTTAGGCTGTAACGCTGCTTTCATAGGACCATAAGTATGACGCGGCTGAATTTTGAACATCGATTTTCCCTTCGGTAACGGTACACCTGCAGCAAATAACTTCTTACGCATAGGCTCCGTAATCTGCTTGGTGTATCCTTCCTCGATACGTTCACCTAACCGTTTAGCCGAATTTGATAACCACCCGACACGGACGGATTGCTTGCCTTTGTCATATTGATATCCGACTGCATTCGATAGCTTACCGAGAGGACTGTAGCCGATTGTCCTGGCGCTAATACCCATATCGAGTAAGGCATTTCGCGATTTCGAGCCCCAGGCTTCCCGTTCTGCCCGTCCTCCGCTTTGATAAGCTTTCCGAAGTTTCGCACCAAATGCTGACTCAAATGCCGCCCTGCGAGCCGGTGCCATGAAGTTAGGATATCTACATCCACCTGGTGCACCCGACCGGATGCCTTGCTTAATTTCCTTTTGCATCATCCAACCTGTTGACTTTAACGCTTTACGCATCCAGTCCGGTTTAGTCTCTGCAATGAAATTCAGATACGGAGTGGCTGTGTCTGTAATTGTAATTGGTTCATTACTCATTATGGTCTCACCGCCCTCACGTTATGGACAATTTCCAAACAATACATCATGCCGTCAAAGTTTGAAACGTGATCAACGTACCATTTCTCACCGTTGATATACACATCGTCTTTTGGATGTGGATTAGGTACGTCTTTAGCACGTACCCAAATTTGAGCCTTGTCGGCTAGTGCTTTATCAACGAATCCGGACCCCTTGCCGTCATATTCGCCAATCTCCACGCTAGCTTTTATAGACTGGCCCTTGTAAGTAATCTTTTCGCCAAATACAGAAAGCAGTGCATTAGGCTTATATCCTAATTTCATAGTGCATTACCTCCTATGGAGTAGGCGGGCGTATGCCCGCCCTTACATTACTTTTCTACATTAGGCCAAAGAGCTACATCAACGGTCTTAGCGCTTGCAGATTTTGCAGAAATGGCAATGCCCAATACTGGATTTGTGTCTGTTTTAGTTGCACGCTTTTGCGTTTTATCAAAATACACAACATCACCTACTGCAAATGCATCTGTCACAACTGCATCAACTGTAAAACATCCTGTGACCTTAACCGCACCGATTGCACCAGGCGCAATATCAGTTATTGCCACGCCGTGCATTTTGCCGACAGGGACAATGTCCCCTACGGCAATCATATCGGATGCTGTATTTTTAAAATCAATACGATCTAATTCTTGAATGAATTGTGCCATATCTAGTTACCTCCTAAATCAATTACTAATTATTTACCAGGGTTTTTGTACAAGCCACGGAAGTCGAGCGCTGTTGCGTTGCAATCCATTGCTACTTTGTACTCGATGCCGTCAACTTTAAAGCCTGTTTGTGTTTCCAATCGAGGTGTTTCAACACCGTTCAAGTATGTTACTTCGATAGTTTGAACATCTGTAGGACGAGCTGCTAAATACCATGCGTGTGGATCTGTTAATGCCGCATCAACTACAATAGTGAATCGACCGCCGAATGGGTTAACTGTATCATTGCTACGAGCTGGGTCCACTGTGGATTTAACCAATTCATAAGCCAATGCTTCGAGTTCTGGCGGAATAATCAAATATGTAGGTGCGATGTTCAAATTACGATTTTCGCCAATATGCTTTTGACGGCGCATTGCTGCTACACCCGCAGATAAGGATGCAACACTTAATTCAGCACCAGTAGCCGCCAAGTTGCCTCTGTCAGTACCGAATAGTGCTTTACCGTCACTCAATACGGTATTACCTGTTAGCAACCCGTACACCATGCTGTTGATGGTATCCTTTGCAGAACGACCAAATTTGGAAGCGATATCTTTGAACACACCCAAATCATCATTGATGATAGCTTGTCGTGTTAAGCTGAATGTACGACCGTATGTTAATACACGAACGTCGTTACCAGCTTCTTCCAACTTAGAATCCTTGAATTGTCCACCTTCAGGAACGAGTTTCAATTCAGCTGTTTCAGAAAGTAAAATACGTTTTGCCGGTTTGAAATCACGGTTACTACCTTTGCCGGTCCATGCATCGAATGTAGCTGGTGCAGTTTCATAGCCTTGTACCAAGGACTTATTTGCTACGTTAGACAAAGCAATTGGGAAGGTAGATGTGGAGTTGATAGCTTCACGAGCCAATTCCAAACGGTCAGCATAGTTAGCGGTTAAGCCTTCACGAACTAAGGACTCACGAGCTAATTCCATCAAGGACATAGAACGAAGTTCATTTGCGCCTGGTGCAGGGTTCGCAACAGGGATGCCTGCAGACATCATCAAAGCATCTTGCATAGCCATGCGGAACTTATCAGAATCTGCTTCACCAACTTTAACGGATACTGGTTTATTGCGTTCACGCAACGCATCCATTACTGCCTCACGAACTTCGGCAACAGATTTGCCGGATTTGATGAATTCATCTACACCGTCAACTTCGAAATCACGGCATAGGCTAGTGATTGTGGATACACGTTCACGTTCTGCCGCAATCAATCTTTTAGCGTCATCCGCATTAAAACCTTTAACTCCGGACTCTGGTACTTCCGGTACTACTTGTGGCACGTTTTGCTCAGTGCCTTTTGCGTTTGCATCACCTTTCATAGGTTCCTCCTCATTATCATCTACACTTCTGCCTACCCCTACACTTGGATCTGCAGGGACGGACACAATACTAATTTCCAACGGTTCCCAGTCTGTGATTACATAACCCGGACCAGTAAATCGACCGTTGGAACTTTTAGAATCGGAATCGATTAATTCCTCATATCGGCTTATGTCATATCCGACACTCACGCCCTGTAGTGTGCCTTTTAGCACTTTTTGATAAATCTTTTCAGATTCATCATCTTCATCGAATCGAACAATCGCCTTGCCGCGATTATCTTCAATCCAGACTTTATCGATGTGACCAACAACTGCACTGCGATTGTGATTGAATAGCAATGTTCCTAAACCGTTATTAAATCGGCCTAGGTTAACGCATCCTTCGTCATGACACAATATCTCTGTTCCGAACCATCTTTCATATGGTTCTTCAGAGGAAAAGGACAATTCGACGGTACGGTCATCATTCGCCTCGATGTTTGTAATTTGCGCCTCTCGGGCATATTTACCTAAGAGCTGCTTCTTTGCAAATTTCCCCACTAGCTATCATCTCCTTTCATATCAGTGGTGTTATCATCCGCTAGATTCGTTATGTCCCCATTCATATCAAGGGCAACACCCAATTCCTTAATGCGGTCTTGTTCCAGCTTCCGCTGTTCTAATACTTCTTCCCAGTCCTTACCTGATGCACTACATACATCCTCGAGCGTTGTGAGTCCTGCCTTAATGGCTTCCTTGTTAGCATTAACTTCCTTAACAGGGTCAATCCAAGACCAGCCTGGAGCTAACCACGCTACTTTCTTATAAAGTTTTGGGTTCGCTGCATAGTCATTGGCCGGGATAATTCCCTTTAGGTAGCATGCTTCAATGAAAGCCCGCCATACAGGCATACAAAAATGCTCGATTATAAAACGCTGCATCTGCTTGAATGATTGCTGGTCCTCCAGCATATTCTGCCGAGCTGCGGAGAAGTTACCACTAATGTTGCGCGTCACTATGTCCGCGCTTAGACCCATACCCGACGCTATGCGTCTTGTTTGTGTCGCTGAGTATTCTGATGCGGTGCCTGCATTTCGCTTAGGTTCCGCAAATGAAATTGATTCACCAGCACGTAGATGTTGGATAATCCCTGGCGCCATTGAACGAACTTTCTTGCCTTTACTGTCAATCTTATTTGCAGCCATTGGGATATTTCCGGTATTACTCGTTACAAACGCACCGAAACATGCTGCTACACGAGCCGCTATAAGGTCAGCATCCATGTATTCATCCACGTCGTGAATGCGCTTTAATACAAGGGCTAACATACTAACACCGCGCAGTTCACTAGGCCTACGCGGTTTATGTAATAGGAAAGCCCTGTTACTTGGTAGTCGTGCCTCGTTAAACGACCGTATTCCTAATGGGTCTGTTTGGAATACGTGATATGCTATTGGCCTTCCGTATTTATTAACTTCCACGCCATTAACAATATTGTTGCCATTCTCGCTTACCGATACGGCTCCGATATTCTCGCCCTCGATAAGCTGTAATGATAGTGGTATATCTGCGCCTTCGGAGGTCATATTAACTAAGATTTCCCCGTCATAGACCATTCGGCGCAGAGCCATTTCCTGCAATTCATAGAACGTAGATATTCCTCGGATATCCGCATTCTCTTTATCCACCCAATCAGCCCAGGCCTCCTCAATTTTCTTGTTGAGTCTTTCATTTAGCTTTCCTGCACGGGTCTTGATTTTGCACTGTGGCTTTATTCCTGTACCTACTACGTTCCGTAGTAATGCCAATACAACACTTTCAGCGAGATCACTATTAAGTTCTGCTGCACGTGCACGACCTCGGATCAAATCACGTTGGCCTGATGCTACCTGTTCAGCTGTACCAAATACTGGCATCCAGTCGCCACTCAATCGGTCTGTTGACGCCGCATCATATCCACGTTCAAGCGAACTGCGGAAATATGCTCTCCGGGCAGCTCGTTCTGGATTGAAATAAGCTATTACCTTATCAAGTATGTTCATCGTCGCTCCCATGACACGTAGGATGTCGTGCTATTACATTCCTCATCATCAACGCGAGCCATTAACTCACGTTCACGAGCATATAATGTCGGCAGGTCATGCGTCTTAAATCGCTTACCACCTACAGACATCTCAGCGTATCCGTTCGTCTCAATTTCCTCGATTATCGTTCGAATACGCTCCAAGTCTTCTCTTGCGCTCATGGTCTCACCTCCTTCTTAACTAAACCAACCTCGGCTATCTGCATTAAAGTCTTCAGCATCCGTATCTTCGTCCTCCTCATCGGTATCCAGATTATATTCGGGTAAGTATTTAACACCTACCGAGTCCGCCACCATGGCGTTGTATACACACGTATCCAACAAGTGATTTGTTGGATGACTGGTTAATGGTTTCCATTGCACTGTAACTGCTCCGGTCTTTACATTTCGGATTTCTTGCTTTTCCTCCGACCGGAGGTGCTCCGAATATTCCTCTGGACAATCCTTAAATAAATGGATTGTGCCAGGATCATTAGCCGGACGTACCATACGTGCAAATATAAAGTCCTTCCAGTAATCGGTATTCACCACGTACAGCTTCATACCGCCGATGACGCCCTTCTCGATACTGCTCATCTTATATGGCGGAGCTAGAGGACTGTGTGATGAATCACCTTTAACTGGCACACATACTTCTGGGTACTGCGCACAGTACTGATATACTTCATCTGTTCGGTAGCCACTATCGATACCGGCCCTCACAATCTTACGGGCCTCACCATACTCTGATGGATATTCTCTATCGATGAGTATCTCGGTTAAATCTGCCCAACTACTTGCTTGACCATAATCGACTAAGTAACTTGATACTCCATGAGCGTAGGCTCTAACCTCCCACCAGAAATGATCTTGCTGCACGTCGACAGAGGCGATAAGTAGTGGCGCATGCTGTGGCACAATACCGCGAGGAACTTCTGATTGCGTAAACACGAGGTTCTGCGTGCTTTTAGTTTTAGCAGATTTCCACGGCTCTGCTAGCCACGAATTGATGAAGTTCATTAACTCACTTGGCGTATCTTTTGATTTAACAAACTCATACGCTACATCCCCGAAGGTGACCCATGGAGAATATAGAGATGATAGATGATAGGCGACCGACCGGACGACTCGAACTTGCGATTCATTCACCGCTCGCCATTCACCTTGCCGGAGCATATCCATCTTATGCTTATCATCAATACGGTGCTTACAATGTTCGCACTCATAATATGCGGTATCACGTATCATATCCGCATTTCCATGGTGTTCTTCCGGCCATTTTATCTGTTTGAATTTGAGGGTCTGCGACACCCCGCAATGCGGACATGGCACGTAATACTGCTTACGTTCATTTGCGCCCATATAGGATTGCCAAATATTGCCACTTTCAATCGTAGGAGTTGACACCCTTACAATCTTCTTATCAACGAATGTCTTGGTACGTTCCTCAGCCAGCTTAATCGGATTCGCTTCCTTACCGGAGAAAGCTGGGTACTTATCAATTTCATCGAAGAATAAGTACTTAATTGACCGACTTGACAAGCTACTTGGTGAGTTCGCTCCTACGAGCACCATGTAATTCCCATTAACGAAGTCTAACTCTAGTAGCTTACTGCTTTCGTCATACATATCCGCAAGCGGCTCTACGCTCCTAATCATTGGCTGTACACGTTTATCACTAGCGAATTTCGCGATAGTATCCGTCGGATAAACCATCATGGTTGGAGATACGGTTTGATGTAACGCATATCCAATCATATTAAGCTCAGTTTCCGTCTTACCAATCTGCGATCCGAAACATAACGAGATGCTTTCAATGAGAGGGTCTGTGAATTTGTCCATAGGCTCCTTGAGATAAGGTGTCCGTGCTGTACGCCAGCGCCCAGGTTCGGCAGATATATTAGTCAGTACCCTGTACTTATCTGCCCATTCTGAAACGGTGTATCTTTCAGGTGGCTTGAATGCCTCTAATTCCTCAGGGAACCAGTCAACCTTTAGGCTTACCTTTTCCCGCGGCTTTGACTTTCGGCGTGTACTCGCCTGCGCGTGCGTAGCTTTCGAGGTATTCTTCGACAAGGCCATTCACCACCTTTTCTACACGAGCACGTTCCTCAGGATCCGTGAATTCACTTCCGATACGCTTACCTAATTTGGTAAACGATGTTTTTAATTCCAATATTCGGTTAGCCCATGCCTGCGCCACATCGGCACGAGGGACATATTCGCCATTAAGCACATCTAGCATTTTCTTTTCACGCGCGGCCTTTGCTTCTTTATAATCTGCTTCGGCTTCTAACTTACGAGTTGATGCGGATTTGCTTTTAGCGTTATCACCTTTCGCCTGTCCTAAATACACGAGGACTTCCCGGAGATTCCACCAACCTACAGAGGCTTTAGGCATCCCTGCTTTATGATGTCGAGAAATAATTTCCGGAGTGACCCGCAAGAGGTCACATAGTTGAGTGCTTGATACGAGCAGATTGCCCGCAGCATCAAATTTCACTCTTGGTTTTGTGTCCGCCATAGGTGTACTCCTTTCTAAATTCGTCTTTCTACATTCAACAGGAAAATTTTTCTCACAGAGAGAAGACCATCGCGCGGGGGCGACCAGCGGCCATTTTTCGCCCGCGGAGTACCTTTTCCAAATTTTTATTTTCTCAATTAGGTATTATCATTGATACTCAACAAAAAAAGGGTAGACCTCAACTAAGTAAGGTCTACCCCGGGGCAGTGCAGCAGGCAGACATATTGTGCGGGCCAGACACTGCCTGCTATCTACTACATTTACATTATATTAAATTAAGAGTGTGCCATTCTATGCCATCTTTTCAAATTCAGCTATTGCTTTCTTGTGAAGTCTGTGAACTTGTCGCCACGAATACCCTAGTTCGACAGCTATCTGCTCCCATGGCAATGCATTAATGTATCTGAGATTCAGCACATCTCTGTATTGTCCGTCAGTTATTTGGTTGATGACTTGCTTGACCTTATTTCTAGAATCAATCAATTCATCCCATTCTCTGTTCAGCTCCTCTCTACATTCTTGTAAGTGCTTACTGATTCGTGGCATAGCATCTCCCGATTCACATATCTGTATCGCTTCTGAATGTAAATCTCGGTTAATCGCACCTAGCTGAATCTCTAACGCACGCATTCGCTGCTCAGTATGGCGGACAGCTTGTAGTTCTTCTATATCCATCATATGCGATAGTCCCCATATTTACTGATAATCATCTGTGCTCGTAGTAATCCGTCAATGTATCCGCTTTCACGAATTCTATCATCTAGCATAGGTGATCTCAGTTGTCTATTACGGGCTCGTATGATGGCAAGACTTAAATCTGACTGTATGGCACCTACAATCACATCTGCCCTGCTTCTACGCTTTTGCATCCTTTACCTCCATACGTTCGACAATATCCTCGATGGCCTCTACCATATCTGTTTTGCATTGCTCAACAGCGGTAAACATCTCCTCACACATGGCGTACGCATCATCACTCAGATCATCATCTAATCTCTCGGCAACATTATCCTTGAGATTATCTACAACCTTAACTATATCCATGACAAGATGATACGTGTCATCTAGATAGTGCCCTTTGTTAATTAGTAGTCGCTCGACTTTTGTCATGCTCTTCCCTCTTTGCAATTTCCCGATTTAGATACCAACGGGCTTTTTTCAAATCCTTAATAGCATCGTCCTTATAACCAGCTCGGGATACATACTTCACTACATTACCCAATCGATACCCTAGTTTCTTGTCTTCGATGTAATCGATAACCTCGATATCTCCTTGTGTATAATGGCTTGGATGGTTTATATCATCGCATTGACTAATTATGCGATTAGGGGATTTATCTGCTATAACTTTACCCATATGTATCCCAAATTGATTCGTTACTTTTCCTAAATGCCTAAATCTTTCATCGGCTATATATCGCCCTAATTCCTCGCTAGCTGATAACTTAATAGGTGGCGGCGGGGGATTATTGGGTCTCTCATACAATCTACCTGGGGTTAGCCCATATACTGTCTTGTGTTTTCGATTATCAATGATATCTATAACTTGAATAATCATGTAACACGCCATTACTACGATAACTCCGATTAATCCTACCATTATAAATTGATCCATATTAATCATCCTTTCTGTATTTATCGATTCTTGCTTTTAGGCTTTGCAGCACATATTCCTGTGCCCTGTCCTTTTGGGCTAGTGCATCCATCATATCCTCATCACGAGTTCCCTCACATATTAGATGATGGATAATTACCTTCTCCATTTGACCTTGGCGATGTAACCGCTTATTAGCTTGTTGATATAACTCAAGACTCCAGTTTAACCCGAACCATATTACATGGTTACCGCCGTCCTGTAAGTTAAGCCCGTATGCCGTACTAGCCGGATGTGCTAATAGAATATCAATCTCTCCAGCATTCCACGCTATCTCATCATCGGCACCCTTTAACTCACAGACTCGTAATTTAGTCTTAGCTAATGCTGCTTTTAACCGTTCACAGTCATGTTTAAAGTTGTAAAACACTAATGCAGGCTTTCCGTTTAACTGTTCTACGAGTTCCATAAATGCCTCAATTTTACAGCCATGTATCTCGTGAACGTTTCTGTCGCCATCATATACAGCACCGTTCGCTAGCTGTTGTAGCTTTGTGGATAATGCTGCTGCACTCAAAGCTGTGATATCTTCGTCGGCTTCAATCAACTCTAATACAGATGTGCGCTCCATATCTTCGTAGGCTTTTTTGGCTTTCGCATCTAACTGCACATATTTAATATCGTTGATTACTGGAGGTAATTCCAAATAGTCATCAGCTTTCATGGATATGCATAACCCAGATATTGCCGTCATAATGCTGTCATTTGAATCGGATTTAGGTTTATAAGAGTACACCATTTCGCGTGACCTCTGATCGGGCTCGAAATAGTAATCCCTAAATCCTGTATACGTTTTCCCTAATGACTCGCCGCGGTCTAATAAATACACTTGCGCCCATAGGTCGATTAATCCGTTAGGGGCTGGCGTACCTGTTAACAACACCATGCGCTTGATATGGTTATGCATATAGGCTAATGATTTAAATCGCTTAGCTGTGTGATTTTTAAAGGAACTAGATTCATCCACAACTACCATGTCAAACGGCCATGCATTCTTGTAGTAATCAACTAACCACGTTACATTCTCTCGATTGATGATGTAGATGTCAGCAGGTGTGTTTAACGCCTTAATGCGCTTTTTCAAGCTGCCTAATACAGTAGATATCCTTAATATACCTACACCGTCCCATTTTCGCGCTTCTCGTTGCCATGTAGCCTCTGCTACTTTCTTAGGCGCTATGATTAGCACTTTACGGATGGCAAATCTAGAGTACTTCAATTCGTATATGGCTGATAACGTGATAATCGTTTTCCCTAAACCCATATCCAGGAATAACCCTATCTTATCTTGATTAACGGTCTTGTCGATACAATATCGTTGATACGCATGCGGACTAAACTGCATTACGATTTCACCCCGAATTCTTCTGTGAAATGTTCCAGATAACCAGACACGGCATCATCACCTTTTAACACAAATACTTTTTGATTTAGCTTTTGAAGTTCACGGGCTTGGACACCCTGCAACCGCGAAAGTACGCCTTTGGACGTCTTCAACTCTACGAAATGAATAACGCCGTTCGGCCATATGACTATACGATCAGGCACACCGACATTACCAGGGGATACAAACTTATACGCTTTACCTCCCGCGCGTTTGACGCCTGCAGCTAATTTTCTTTCGATATCCTTTTCTAACATTTCTCACCTCTGAAATTTTTAAACGTTAACATGTTTACATACGCATATATGAGGGTTCAAATTAAGGCTGTAAAGGGCGTATTTTTTCTTAAAACTCTTTGTTTTGATATTTACCAGTATATAATGTTAACAATGTTAACCAACCTATATAAATATAGATAAATACTGACTTTATGCGTTAACATAGTATGTTAACATTCTCCGAATTCGTTAACATTCTAATGTTAACAAAAATACTGAGAATGTTAACGCTTAATTGAGAATGTTAACACTATAATTTCAGTTTTGACTCGTTGATTCTGAACCCTCTTTGATGCCCATATTCACCAAATCTCATCAACTGACTTCCACCCATTGTATATGGGGAGTCCGCCAGTATTTGATTAATTTCCCTGGTCTCGATTTTCTTCATGCGACTTGGGTCGTTACCGAAACATTCCCACCATACCTCTGCCGCACAAATACGGTCACGATATACTAACTCTTGACCCTCGGCAGGTTTAGCATTCATGCTAAGATACGTCCTCCGGGCGCTCCGACTCATCACATTCCAATTTAACGGTACTTTGATTAATAAAAACTCATTAATCAGTCCTGCTTTGGTATTTGATTCCATGTGCGCCTCTCTAGCCGCATCAGCCAGTTTTAATACGTTCGGGTCATCCTCGATAATGAGGCTTTCCCCGCTTTTATAACGATACAAGGCCTCCGCCCATAACTGGTCTACTTCCCCTGGAAGATTAACGAATATGTTCTTTCGTGGAGTCGTCATTTCAAGATCAATAGGCCAAAATCGGCGATTGCCTGTAATATCTTTTAGGAATTCATATTGATTCGTGCTACCAAAGAACACACACTGCCGTGGATACTCTTGCGTACGTCGGCCATAGGCTTGACGAAATACATCTACTTGACGACTTAGGAATTGCTTGGATGCATTTTCTTCAGCCCTCGAATACCCCGCCATTTCACCAGCTTCTATAATCCATTTACCTTGAATGCCTTCTGCAGCTTCTTTACCCTCAAAGGTATTTAAGCCATCAGCGTACCACTTCTTGCCCATCGTGCGGATAAGAGTACTTTTACCAATACCCTGACCGCCGATAAGAATTGGCATCGTATCATACTTGCATCCAGGCTCAAACGCTCGCGCTACTGCCGCCGTAAATGACTTTCTAGCGGCTGCACGGGTATATACATTATCCTCAGCCCCTAAGTAGTCGATGAATATGGTATCTAGTCGGGCAATGCCGTCCCAGGATAATCCGTTAAGGTAATCTAGTACTTCATTAAATCCGTTTTGTTCAGCGCACATAATGAGGGCATCCATGATTTTATCTTTGCCGGTGATATCATATTTATTTTCTAGGTACCACCGTAAGCCCGCATCATCTGCGTCTGTCCATATGCGAAGTCCTGGTGTTGGGTTCCATGGTAGGGCCCCTTTTGCCACGTATCTCGAACCAAATCTATCATAGGCAAGTCTACCAACAAGCGCCGGATCATGGTGCATGATTTTAAGCATGTTATCTAATGTGTTCTTAGGTCGACCATTCTCGTCGTACTTTAAAGTCGAACTTTTCATCCAGTCGACGTTCGTTAACGCATTAGGGTCGAGGTCGGATGTCTCAGCATGAGCTGATACGTCCGTGATAATATCAGCAAATATATTTGATGCCGATTCTCGGGCACGGGCCATGTTGAGTTCGTTAACGACTACCGTATCTTGCATAGCTAGTTTAGACATAGCCATGTAAGATGGCAGCTTATGCCCAGGTGTCCCATCCTTAGCCGTCTCGTCTAAGCTGTGGAACTTATGCAGCCGGATAAGGTCAAAGGCATTAACCAGTTGACCACTGCACGGGTCAGTATTATGGTGACTGAACAGGAATGTATCGTCATCATAGATAACCGCCCCTGCTACTGTTGAGCCAGTAACGAACGTTAAGCGGTCCTCGCTGCCATCAACATCGACATATGCATGAGGTATGAATTTATCAATCGCCTCACGGATACCATATATTCGACAAAAGGCACCTACGATACCTGGTTTTTCTCTTGGATCAGCTTGCTTTGCAAGTAACTGCTTTTCATGCTGCGATGATTCCTTACCTGGTACTTGTGGCCAAGAACGCACATCTCGCCAATCAGTGTATTGGCCGAGCATACCGTCAGCAGATAAGAACGCCTTATCACCTACGTAATATATATACTGTGCATCATTCGGGCATGATGGCCAATACATGAGCCGAGAAGCTTCGAACGTAGTTCCATCCATCATACCAATGCCGATGAGCTCCGCCAGCTTACGAGCGATAGGCTCATACTCATCAGGTGTCATCGTTCTATCAGTAGGGACGATAACACGTAACCGTGGACGATGCACCGTATGAGAACGGGTTGAGTAGATGACATAAGCCATGCCTAGGCTGTCAATCGTGCGAGCGACGTTCTCAGTTTCCCCAGGCGATATTGCATCCACATCAAGAGTAATCAGATCACGTCCAGACACGTTAATAGCTTTACGTTGTAGCCCCTTTAAAGTACCACCAACAAAGCCGCCTATGTCCTTTAGCTTGCTTTTCTCAGATTTTGGCAATCTGTGGTATTCGTCCACGGTTTCTGTTGTACGAACGGGGATTTTGAGGCGTTCACAAAACTCGGACCACAACATCTCCGTACGGGTCCATTGCTTTGATGTGCGACTCGCACCGATACTGATGGTAATCAGTTTATCGTTTTGCAAGTGTATCCCCTCCTAATCTTTCATATAATAGTCGTTAGTAAATCCTGCGGATGATAATAGCAGCCCGTCTGCCCAAGGTATGGCGATTGAGAATATAGCATTAACATCATTTAACGTAGATTCTGCATTCTCCTTGTTGATTTCAAGTACAGCTTCATCATGGATGTGCATGATAATTTGATATCCTACATCCTCCAATCGGCGCAGTGTCAATGCTAAGCAATCTCGGGCGACTGCTTGTGTGATGTTTTCGACTAATTTGCCTCCATAGGTGCTTTCAGTAACCCATGCAGCGTTTACTTTAGTCTTAAAATGTACAGCATCCTTACCGAATGCATTCTGCTTAATGCTTGGGCTAGGATAAAATAGCTTACGTCCGCTAGGTAGTTCAATCGTCATATAACGGTAACCGTATATTGGATCAATTTCCAAACGGAACATAATGCCGTGGTCAAGGCCTATAGGATTCCCAGTAGTAACGGTGTACACGGCCGCATTCTCAACGGCATACCATAAATCTCGTATTCTAGGCGACGCATTACGCCACAAGTTTACGATTTCAGGTAATTCCTCCTCATGGAGTCCCATATCAAGAGCTCCCATGGCTTTTAATGCATTCACTCCGCCTTGATAGCCGAGTGCCAATTCAGCGACTTTGCCCTTTTGTCTAAGGTGACCATTCTCTCCATGCTTAACAACGGGAACACCAAACATCGATGATGCGGAAGCACAGTATATGTCTCCGCCCTCAGCGAATACTCGCTGCCGCCAATGTTCTCCCGATAACCAAGCAATAACACGAGCCTCAATGGCCGAGAAGTCTGCCACACATAATGTATTGTCCTTTTCAGCAATAATTGAGGTACGAATTAATTGAGATAGCGTATCCGATACATCGCCGTATAGAAGTTCTAACCCTTGACGGTTTTTAGTTTTAACGAGATGCCGAGCCGTGTCAAGATTCTCGATGTAATTTCTCGGTAGGTTTTGCACCTGGATAAGACGACCCGCCCAGCGTCCGGTACGGTTGGCACCGTAGAACTGTAATGTTCCTCTGAGACGAAGATCAGCGCCCATAGCACCATCCATCATGGTGTATTTAGATACCGATGACTTAGCTAGCTTTTTACGAATCATAAGCACTTTTGCGGCAACGTCATCCGCATCCGTCAGAGCATCAGCCACAGTGTCCTTAGTTAACTTCTCAAGACTGACATTAGTATTATTGTTTAACCAATCAAGTAATTGATTCCGGCTGTTAGGGTTGCTAAGTCCTGTGATTTGGTAAGCCTCATTCATCAACATTTCTCGATTTTCCTCATCAATGTATAGCGCACCCTCAACCAATTCATAGTCAATGCGCACCCCTCTACCATTGATTTGGATATCAAGATACCAATCTTTCCACGTATCATCAGGTACGGGGAATGAGGCTAATCTGTGATAACATTCCATCTCAGTCACAACGTCCTGGCGGTTGTACTCAATGAATGCATTCCACTTATCCATATCATGTCTAGGTAGATTACGGGTACGGCCCCCATTACGTTTAGTAGGCTTGCATGGTGTACAAAAGTACTTGATAAGTGCTTTCCCCGATGTGTCCTTTTTCTTATCCTGAGGTAACCCCAGGGCCTTGCCGAGTAAGGCTAGGCCCATAGGATATCCTAGGTAGGCACCGTGAATCATCGTGCACTGCCACTGATCAACAGATGTGAGTAAACCTGCACGATTTAGACACGTAATTTCAAATTGTGCATTGTAAGCGTGCTTGATTACATCTGGGTTTAATAAATCACGAATTACACTGTCAGGAATTACCCCTCCCTGCGCTAAATCTACAACTTCAACAGGACCAAAGTCGTAGGAATACGCAAATAGTAATATGGCGAAATCAGGCGATTCAGTATATTTGTACACTCCGAATGAGATATCAGTCGATGAATATGTTTCTATATCAATACTTAGATGCCTCATATCAGGCACCTATTAGTAAGGTTGACCAGTTACAGGGTTAATCCCTACAGGAGCTTGTTGTACAGATTGCTGAGGTGTCGTAGCATATGCCGGTTGTACATAACCCTGTTGAGCTGCTTGTTGTTGCACAGGTTGACCTGCTGCTACTGGAGCACCGGTATACACATTAGCTGCGCTACCTTGAGGTGCACCAAATACAGAGGACGCTGCAACAGGCATGCTACCCAATGCTTCACCATCGCGTACTTTTTGAACAGGGCCCAAACCACATCCGATACCAGTGGATTGATTAGAGTAGAAGAAGAATCGAACAAGCACATTGACATACATGCCGGAATATACTTGCGTAGGATTTGTAAGAGGGTTACCTTGAAGATCTACTACTTCAACTTTATAGCTAGCATCTTGCGCTGCTGTAAACACCCAATGACCTTTACATTCAGGACCAAACTCCTTACCAGATTGTGTGTATCCATCGCCGTCATGAATTGGTACTTTTGGCTGTGCCGGAACACGTGCGCCGAATTTAGTACGGGCTGATTGGATAGCAGCTTCGATAGCATTCATAAGTGCTTGATGTTGAGCTACATCAGTTTTAGGTAATAGAATAGTAGCTGAATATCTAGGTTTAGCACCAGGCTGTGTGGAATTAGCCCAAGGTTCTAATAGATGGCAGTAGGATACGCGAACATTTTGCAATAATACTTCAGTTGGTTGTGGAACGAATGACATAATTAATTACCTCCATTATTATCATTAGATACACTAAATATTTGCGCCGCAGTAGGTTGATTGGTAATCCGAGGGCGCTTATCGGATTCCTCAACTAGGGTAGGTTTGCCTGCTTTCTTAACTATCATGTCGCCTACCATATCATTAAATTGGGTTTTACCGATGGTCTTTTCCATCTGTGCCAATGTTAATGTCTTACGTTCATACAGAATGCTTTCATCGATACCTGCTTTGATTAAAGTGTCAATAGCAGCATCAGTGTCTTGAAAGGCTCGACTACCACGACCCTCTACAGCTTTCCAGCCAGGGACTGTCACTCCGTTAAGGGATTCGGTGAGTGCATAGTCTTTCATGTCTTCGAGCCAAGCAGCGACGTCTTTACCTCGACGAAGATATTCGCCGAGTTCTGTCATCGAGATAAGTCGAGGATCATGATTAGCAACTAGCGCACTGTGCAATGAGTCGTTTGCATCATATCGGGCTTTGCACTGTTGTTTTGCCCTACAGAATCTGCACCAGTCACCGGGTTCAAATTTACCGTTACCAGATATAGCCTCGTCTGCACGAGGTTTGACAAATGTATTACCCCAATCCAATAATTCTGCTGTAGGGATTTCCCATTCGCTGATATTATTAACACGGGGCTGCACGATAGTCATTTTGACCGTATTGAACATATAGAGTAATCTATACGCATCAATCGCGCCAAGAGCGTATAACATCATTTGCGGATTGTGTTCCGCATCAACGACTACCCCTTTTCCGTGCTTATAATCAACGATGTGCAAAGTGTCGCCGGATAGGATGATACAGTCAGCCGTGCCGAATCCATCGGGTACATAACGGCTAAAGTCAACGCGTTTTTCAATGGCTACTACTGGAGTTGCCGTGCAACCTAACATAACACCTTTGACATATTCAAGGTATGTTTCCGAGGTATCGTCCATTTCTGGTTGCCACAACTCATCCTTTTTGATTTTGTTGAACTTGCGAGTGTATGTGGATTTAGCCATGGCCGTGGTATACTTCTGTAGTTTTAACTCACACAGTTCGTGTGCCAGGGTTCCTTCCTTTGCATATACAGATGTGCTATCGGGAAAGGTCTCCTCTAGAAGAGGGGCGGCTGTACAATGCAGCCACCGGTGCGACCCTGATGCGTTTAATAATGCATGTGATCGAGGTGCCATTAGATTCTTGCCCCCAATCCTCTAATTGCATTTACTAATTCAGGGTATCTGTCCTCAGGTACTTCACCCAAGTATTGAACACCGAATTGCGCCATTAATTGTTGCAATTCTACAGCTTTTCCTGCGTCAAGTAATGGTGCAAGCGCCGCTTGAATTTCAGGCAATGTATACTTCTTAACTTTCTGTGATACTGGAGCGGTGACTGGTGTTTGTACCGGTGCTGCAGATTGTACCGCTGTATCAGTTGCCACGTTGACAGTTGGTGCTGTAATGGCTACTTGAGTAGGAGTAACTTGTACAGCTGCATTAGGTACCGTCATGGATACGGAGTTTGGTTGCACCGCTACTGTTGTAGTAGGCACACCTTGATTCGTATCTTGTGGTGTAAGATTAGATACGCACACGGACGGTGTCGCTACGGTAGATACTACTGTGTCCACTATGCCAGGGGCTTTATCATCCATTGCTCTGTCGTGATCTACAAAACTTTTGAATTGATTTAACACAGCTTTTAGCTGGTTATATACATCTAGTACATTAACTCCTTGAACTTCAACTTTAATCATTGTTTAACTCCTCCTGAATATTAATAATTGATTGGTTGTAATACGATTCTTTTAACTCAAAACCTAAAGCCCTACGGCCCATACGAAGTGCCATAACTGGGACCGTACCAATACCAGCAAACGGATCAAGTACGATATCATTTGGATTACTCCACAATTCGATGCATCGAGCCACCGTATCTAGCTGTAGCGGGCATATGTGACGTTCGTCCTTATTGTCACGAGCCGCTTTATAATTCAGCGTATGCGTTTGACGGATGTCAGCCCATACAGGATTAGCGTATCGTCGCCATACTTGATGGCTATACATAGGCTCCGTATTATATTTTTGTTTTTTATCAAACAATTGTGGATCAGGCGCAGGACGTTCAATTCCTTTGATTCCCTCAGGTTCCTCCTGCCCGAAAAACTGGGTAAACCCTTCTGGGTGTGCAATAGGTTCTGGATTATCACCAGGTTTACGCAACGTCACGATGTAATCAGGCGCCCCCATTCTACACATGGCAGAATCTTTTACAATTTGCTTGTGCAAAAGTCCTAGCGCCTTTGTCCGAGTAGCCTCAATGAGAGGGTCTTTCCAAATCGTGACACGAGAATGCATCACGAATCCAGCATCCTGAAAGGCTCGAATAATGTCACCAGGAAAGTCTTTCATTCCGATAACACCGTCCCTGGATTTCGTGAGTGGTAAATCCATACAATGAACTGATACTAATCGCCCAGGCATTATTACACGATGTAATTCAGTAATTCAGTAATTAAATACTTGAAGTGCTGCCAAAACTCGCTATCAGTAGATGAGTTGCCCATATCCCTATCAGAATTAGAGTAAACATACAAACTACTAAATGGCGGGCTAAATATAGAGTAATGAACGCTATCATCAGGTAGCCCTTTTAGCACTTCTACTGAGTCGCCGTTATAAATTGCAAATCGAGACTCAATTAACTGATTTAGCACGTTCACGTTGTAAATCCTCCTTTGCTTTCTTATTTAGCGCTTGCAACATTGCAAATCTAAAAAAGGCGGCTACTCCTTTATTCATGCCTGCATCAACGGCTAATCTAATTGATTTAGCTGCTTTTAATTCATTGATGTGGATGACTCTTATGTTATGCCCCTTAGCATAAGCTAATTCCAAGTTACACCCGGTTGAGTTCTCCCAGCCGTTGCACAATACGATTGCATCGCAGCCACTTAGAAGGTCAATGCACCAGTCTATGCCGGTATCATAATCGACCTTATCGTACAAATGCCCCAATATATGTATGGGTGATAGAAATATGTTGTGTGTATCACTACCAAAAGGTTCTTTTATCGGAAATACGCCCATATTGTCCTGCAGCCACTTTAATACAGAGTCAGCATTCTTTTTATTTTTAGCCAATCCCCCGAATGGATGGCTTATGTAAATTTTAGTCATATAACAGCCCTCATTTCTGCCCAGTTAGGTAACACCATCGGCACACTCGGATTGTATTCCGTTGATTCCCGTCTAGTCTTAGATAATTCAGTACGAACAGCGTCACGGGTTAGCGCAATCATAGCGTCCCTCATTTTTATAGCATCCGCTTCCTTACGTTCGATGTTTGCTTTAACCGCGCCCTCCTTTTCGGAGATTACGATATATGCGTTCACCTCATGCTTCTGGCCAAATCGCCAGCATCGACGAAGCGCTTGATAATATTGCTCATAACTATCAGACAGCCCGACAAATATCATATTGTGGCAGTTTTGCCAGTTCATTCCGAATCCAGCGATACTTGGCTTTGTTACCAAACATTTTAGGAATCCAGAACCAAAACCTAACATCATGCCCTGCTTTCGAGTCGCCTTATCACTACCTTTGACGTCCTCTGCGAGATCAATCATTTCTTTCAAAGTGGTCGATTCATCATTAAGGTCGCACCACACTAGCCATTGCTCATTAGATGCATTGACTAAATCAGCTGCTGCTCTACATCTTGATTCAAGAGATGCTTTGCGAGCCCTGCGGCGTTCCAGTAAGGATAAAGTAGGGATATCCTCACCTGTTTTATCAACAACAATTTCATGTACGTGTAACTCAGGCAATTCGTAACCATCATCTTCATAACCCAGGGATGCTGGATTATCTAGCACTACTGCCCATGACGCCATCCACTCCCAAAAGGTATTCTCTGCATGGCCTTTTAATCGCCATTTAGCGGTATCACTACCATCGTGCGTGAAATACATAGATAGCATCTCATTACGGCTCATAATGCCGAGGAACTCCGCATGATTGCCAAGCTCCATATAGTCATTTGGAGCAGGTGTCGCTGTACATGCCAGCCGATATGGTGTATTACTGAATCGATTTATTAAATCCGTACGTACCTTACCAGTAAATGACTTTAGGATACTCGATTCATCAAGCACGACACCTATCAGATTATCGGTATTGAATCGTCCCAATTTCTCATAATTCGTAATATTAACGCCTGGCACAATATCATCATCAGATTCACATATAGTCACAGGAATATCGAAACGTTCACCCTCGGACTGTGTTTGAGCGGCCACAGCTAGCGGTGCTAATATGAGTACTGAGCCACCCGTGTGTAGATAAATCTCATGCGCCCAGGACAATTGCATTAAAGTTTTACCTAGACCGCAATCTGCAAATATGGCAGCTTTACCTTTTGCCAAGGCCCATTTAACAATATCTCGTTGAAAGTCAAATAGGTGTTTGTTTAGCATACCTGTATCAATATCAAATCCGTGAGATTCTGACATTTTAGACTTAGAGTTAATGAAAGCGTTATAATTCATCGACAGACGCCTTTACAGATTCATACTCAGCAAGTAAAGTCGAAAATTCTGGGTTATCTTTTGCAAGTAACCGATACATGGTCATACGTTCGGCGTTCTTAGCCTTTTGTTCGAGTTTCTTTTCTATGTCCTCCAACTTAGCTCGATCGCTTTCACGTTTATCACATTTAGAAGTATCGATAACTGTAATGACCTGTTTGACTACATTTCCTTTGAAACCTTGCATCCGAACAGTATCAAGGTCTTTTGCCTTTTTCAAAACACGGGCAAGACCTAAGCCGTTTCTTGATTTAACAACAACCCAATCACCAATACCAATGTTGTCGATTGGAATATTCGTATCGGATTCGTAATATCTAAACCAAAATTCATCATAGTCATGAGCTGGTGTATTATTTGGCCAGTAATAATCACTGGTATCATAAGTAACTAATAAGAATTCCATAATATGTCCTTTCTGTGGTATACTTTAAATGGATATTTTTCTAATTTGAGCTTGTTGATGTTGCCGCATCATCAGGCTCATTTTTTATGCCCAAATCCTCGCATTCATCAGGAATGCAATAATCTCGATTTGAGCAGGTACTACAATTTCGCAATTTAATCACCACCTTTCAACGCGCTTAAATCAAGCACCATCTCCGGCTTCCTATTTTCCCATGTGTAATAATCTAGGCCTGCTTCTCTTAACGCATCTGCAGCAGCTCTACCTGTTTGTGCTTCATCAATAATTCTGTAAGCGCTTTGTCTGGCGTTGCGTACTTTTGATAGTCGTTCCACGAACGGCTTTAAGAGTTCACAAATAGCAGCCCATTCTTTTAGTGGTTCATTATAGAAGCTCTTACCTCGACTAATCATGCGATCAATTAAAAATTCCGACTTCGGAATACTAGCCAAAACGCTATCACCAAACCCCGCTTGTTTAATTTCTCTAGCAGCTTTCCGTGCTTCGGATAGAGCCTCTTCTAAACGCTTAAAGGCATCTAGCGATTTAATTTCTTGAGTCAATAGAGCTTCGTATTCATTTTCAATTGCATCGGTTTTGTCAGAACTGACGCGAGATACGAAGTCCCTTACCTTTTGCTTACTGATATAAGGTTTTGTCATTTTCTGTCTCCTTTTAGTTGTAATAAGGGTTTTTACAATAATCACCGTGAGTTCTCACTCTTGGGATGTATGTGACATCTTCCTGCTCTTCTGCGTCAACTTCTGCCATATCTTTTTTAAATCCGTATAGAGATATAACCAGTCCGATTAACGATTGCAATATGAACTGTTCCCATCCAATTTGGTCGAGTTCTAAGGCTCCCATAGAACCTGCGACCAAAAACGTGCCAATTAACATATAACCCATAAATTGATCTCCTTTATATCGTCACCATTGATAAAATAGATGCTACTGCTGCTGCAGCTAAGCTCAAATGCATTCCTGCGTCAATCCATGTCATGATTAATTCCTCCTAATGAATTCCAGCGGATTTAAACTCCGCATCAACTACTTTCACATCCCAGCCTAGCGAATGGATAAGGAATGTTCTAAACCCTTCTTTATCGATGACAAAGCTACGGGATTTCTTACCTGGCGACTGCCAAGCGTAGGCAAATGGAAATCTATCTCTTGCGATGCCCTCCCGGATAGCTGTTAGGCTAACACCGAGCACAGTCGACATTTGAGCGACTGAAATCACTTTTCTAATCATGTGCACTGCCCCTCCTTTACTTTACTTGATTTTAATTCAAGTTTCTGGTCAAAAAAATTTGGTCTACAGTACACCCAAAGTATGCAGCCACTGCTACAACTTTACTTATAGCCACGTTGGAGATATCCTTTTCCCACGCACCATAGGTCGGTAAAGATACGCCTAAATCCGCGGCTACTTGGGCTTGTGTAAGACCCTTTCTTGCCCTTAATTCAGCTAAATAAAATTTCTCGGGCATTAATATCACCTCCTTTTGTGACATCATCTTAACATGAATTAAATTCAAGGTCAAGCGTTAATTTGAATTTTTTTCAAGTTTTTACAAAAA
>OFDA01000181.1_pt1 | contig 36166 bp, 25 predicted proteins | sample 1520921 | NCBI WGS metagenome assembly OFDA01 (sample SAMEA2699028, study PRJEB24076) | metagenome
AGTCTCAACCAGTGAATCAATGTCACTCAGCGAGTCAGCAAGTACAAGTGCCTCAATTTCGACGAGCCAATCAGTTTCTGATTCAATGAGCGTCTCAGAGTCAGCAAGTGCTTTAACCAGCGTTTCAGCTTCAGTCTCACTCAGTGAATCAACGTCACTTAGTGAGTCAGTAAGTACCAGTGCCTCAGTTTCAGCGAGTCAGTCCGTCTCAACGTCAGTTTCTGAATCGCAAAGCACAAGCGCCTCAGTTTCAACGAGCCAATCGGTTTCTAATTCATTGAGCGTCTTAGAGTCAGCAAGTACTTCAAGTAGCGTTTCAGCTTCATTAAGTGCTTCCGTCTCAACCAGTGAATCAACATCACTCAGCGAGTCATCAAGTACGAGCACTTCGGTTTCAGCGAGTCAGTCTTTATCGAACTCATTATCAGCCTCATTAAGTGCATCAGTTTCGTCAAGCGAATCAACGTCACTCAGCGAGTCAGCAAGCACAAGCGCCTCAGTTTCAGCGAGTCAGTCCGTCTCAACGTCAGTTTCTGAATCACAAAGCACAAGCGCTTCAGTTTCAACGAGTCAGTCAGTATCTAACTCATTGTCATCGTCATTAAGTGCGTCAGTTTCGTCAAGTGAGTCAACGTCACTTAGTGAGTCATCAAGTACCAGTGCTTCAGTTTCAACGAGCCAGTCAGTATCTAACTCATTATCATCGTCATTAAGTGCGTCAGTCTCAACCAGTGAATCAATGTCACTCAGTGAGTCATCAAGTACGAGCGTTTCAGTTTCAACGAGTCAGTCAGTATCTAACTCATTGTCATCGTCATTAAGTGCTTCAGTCTCAACCAGTGAATCAATGTCACTCAGCGAGTCATCAAGTACAAGTGCCTCAGTTTCAACGAGCCAGTCAGTCTCAACGTCAGTCTCTGAATCGCAAAGCACGAGCGCCTCAGTTTCAACGAGCCAATCGGTTTCTAATTCATTGAGCGTATCGGAATCAGAAAGTGCAAGTATCAGCGCCTCAGTTTCAGCGAGTCAATCAGTCTCAACGTCAGTCTCTGAATCACAAAGCACAAGCGCTTCAATTTCAACGAGCCAATCAGTTTCTAATTCATTGAGCGTATCGGAATCAGCAAGTGCAAGTACGAGTGCCTCTGTTTCAGCGAGTCAGTCCGTCTCAACGTCAGTTTCTGAATCGCAAAGCACAAGCGTTTCAATTTCAACGAGCCAATCGATTTCCGGTTCATTGAGCGTATCAGAATCAGAAACTGCAAGTACGAGTGCTTCAGTTTCAACGAGCCAGTCAATTTCTGATTCGATGAGTGCGTCAGGGTCAGCAAGTGCTTCAAGCAGCGTTTCAGCTTCATTAAGTGCTTCAGTCTCAACCAGTGAATCCACATCACTAAGTGAGTCAGTAAGTACAAGTGCCTCTGTTTCAGCGAGTCAATCCGTCTCAACGTCAGTCTCTGAATCGCAAAGCACGAGCGTCTCAGTTTCAACCAGCCAATCGGTTTCAGATTCAATGAGTGCTTCAGAGTCAGCAAGTGCTTCAAGCAGCATTTCAGCTTCAGTAAGTGTCTCAACTTCAATGAGTGAATCAGCAAGCACTTCATTGTCTGCTTCAATGACTACTTCAGCATCATCTTCTGAAGTTCAAGATCCTAAGCATAAACACGGTAGCCAAGCTCTTCCTAAGACTGGTGAGAAAGACTCATCGGCAGCTCTTGCTTTAGGTGTTTTGGCAACGGCAACAGGTCTTGCCTTTCTTGTCAAACGTAAGAAAGATGACGAAGAGAGTGAAGATTATTAATTTGTAGCTTTCTAAATAAGTCATTGAATACTTAGTTAAGTGAAAAACACCTCAAGCGTGGATGTCAAAGACAAGTCACTAGTGGACAAAGACACGATTATCAAAAAATACGAAGCTCTTGGTTTTGCGGAAAATGGTATGCAAATGCAGTCCATTTACGGTGCTTATGCCAATGTTCTAAAAATGGAAATTCAAGATATTTTAAGTTTAGAGGAATAGTTATGACACATAACATCTTATGTGTGACGGATTTAGACGGAACTTTTGTCAAAAATTCCATTCAAATCCATCCAGAAGATTTGCAGGCTTATGAAAAATTGTCTGCCTATAGTGATTTTGCCATTGCGACAGGACGCTCTGTTAAGGAAATTACTTATATTGCCGAACGTAATCACCTTAATGTGGTCTGTGCTATTGGCTATAACGGTGCAGTCGTTACTGAGAAGGATCAGGTTGTATTTTCGAAAACGTTACCTCCAACGGATGTTGATAACTTATTGAAATATCTCAAGGAAGAATCAATTACTTTCGATGCTCTAGATAATCAGGAAAGAGTTGGAAACTTTAATCATGAGGATAAGCGTCGTTTATGGAATATGCCCATCCTCTGTATGGACAATCTTTATGAAAATGTTCGCCAACGTTGTCTTTACAAATTTAACCTTCGACCAGAGGCGGACAAGGCTGAGGCCTATGTCCAAGAACTTAAAGCTCGTTTTCCTAATTTAGAATTTTATCAATCAGGGAGCACGCGCATAGAAGTGACTGCCAAAGGGGTTTCTAAGGGAAGCGGATTAGAGCTTTTAAAAAGGCATTATCAACCAGTTGTAGCATTTGGTGATTCAGGTAATGACATCTCCATGTTTGAGGTGGCAGACATCTCTTACTGTATGTCACATGCCCCAGAGGTCGTCAAAGAAGCAGCAACCTACGTCGTAGATAACTTTGCAGATGCCGTTACGCATTTGGAAAACTTATTAGACTTATGAGCTTAACATTCAATATCTAAAATGAAAGTAGATTAGGACCTGGTCCTAATCTACTTTTTGTTATGTCTTGCTTGGGATTGGATAGCTTAAAAAGAAAAGAAGATACGGCGGAAAACCATATCCTCTCTCTTTATTTCTCTACTTTTTTATACATCACTGTGCCCACTGTTACAAGAAGGGTTAAGAGAATCGGCATGATTCGAAACACTCCCCAGTCAGGGTCGTAAGCCAAAAGGACTGAGGCTAGGTAAAAACCAACACTAGTGTATAAAAAGTATTTATTACCTTTTTTACGGCCTATTCCTATTAAGATGGTTGCAATGACAAAACTAATCAAGCTATAACCTAGAAAAATGATTACAAGCATTCCTAAAGGATTTGACAGCCCCAAAAGTAAAAACAAGGCAAGATAAACCAAAGCGATATAAAATGCGACTGACAGGAGAACAGTGGCAAATCTGTTTTCTTGAGAATTTTGCTTAAGACTGCCTAGATTAGTGACTTCTTGACCACTATTTCTCTTATCTTGGTTTGTCTTGGAGTTTGTATTTATTATTGGCATTTTTCTCACCTACCCCTCTATTTGTTGCTAAATAGACTAACTCTTTCACTTTTATTTTACTCTTTTTTCCTTGGTTTCAGCAGGTTGGATAAGATTTTGAGAGATTTTTTTGTGATGAATTGTGGCTCTATAATCTGGTTTGTATTCCCCTTCATTTTTGAAGGAAAGTGTCTTTTTCTGACACTAAAGTGACCGAACTTGAATCTCATAAACCTCAGAAAGTAGAGAATAGCTTAGATAGTTAGAATTTACTCTTTCTATGAGAAGATCCCCTAAAAAAGACACCATCTTTAGTGACCTAAGGGGTCGACTAGGGTGGTGTTTTTTGAGTTTTGAGGAGAGAAAGCCTTAAGGATTTGGCCATTTTTCATTAGATTTCCTTGCCTAGCATTAAAATTGATGGTTTATCAATAGTCATTCTAAATAGCAGTAGTATCATCCTTTATTTCTCTTTAAGTACAAACAAAATGGCTGATTTTCTATTTCAAAATACTCATCTCTAACTAATTGTCTTAAAAAATTGAAGTGACTTTTCTAAAAATTATGAAAATTCATCAGATTTTATTGAAAAAATGCTTTCAATGTTTTAGAATTAAGCTATTAATGGGAAAAAGGAGTCTTTTTATATGGACAAAAAAGTACATTATAAAATGCACAAAGTTAAGAAACAATGGGTAACCATTGCCGTGACAGGATTATCAGTAGGTGCGGTCTCAGCTGTTTCTTTAGGGACTAACGACGGTGTCGTTCAGGCCGACGAACACACGGATGCTAACCTAGCCATCCCCGATATTACTGTTGACACGGGTACTGTATCTAATGATACAGCAACAACTCAAGATCCAACAGCAGTAGTTGCGACAACAAACGATGTCACTACTGACCAAGCAGCACCAGTAGCAACATTTGCTTTGACAACGGATACAACTAACACAGCAGCAACCAATGCAGTAGATACAACTGCACCAGCTGTTACGGACCGTGCGGTTGATACGGCTACCCCAGTTGGTAAGAATCGTGCAGTAGATACAACAACACCAGCTGCTACGACAGACCGTGCAGCCAATACAGCAACTGACACAAGAGCAGTTACGGATCGAGCAGCGACACGTGAACGTCGTGCGGCAACGGGGACTCGTCGTGGTCCTTCAGGAGGCCGCCGTGCCACACCAGTTAATGGCAACACAAACACTGCCAATAACGGCAATAATACTGTTACAGTTGTCAATAATGATCTTCCAGCAACAAATAATGTTGTTGCTGACGGTCCAAGCCACATCAAGACCATTAATGGTAAAGAATACTATGTTGAAGATGATGGTACTGTTCGTAAGAACTATGTCCTTGAACGTAACGGCGGTAGCCAATACTTTAATGCCGAAACTGGTGAATTGTCTAACCAAAAAGACTATCGTTTCGATAAAAATGGTGGTACTGGTTCAGCAGCTGATAGCACAACCAACACAAATGTTACTGTAAATGGTGATAAGAACGCCTTTTATGGTACAACTGAAAAAGATATCGAACTCGTTGATGGTTACTTCACTGCCAACACATGGTACCGTCCAAAAGAAATCTTGAAAGACGGTAAAGAGTGGACAGCCTCAACTGAAAATGACAAACGTCCATTACTGACTGTTTGGTGGCCAAGCAAGGCTATCCAAGCCAGCTACCTCAACTACATGAGAGAAGAAGGGTTGGGAACAAACCAAACCTTTACCTCATATAGTTCACAAACACAGATGGATCAAGCAGCCCTTGAAGTGCAAAAACGTATCGAAGAACGTATTGCGCGTGAAGGAAACACGGACTGGTTGCGCACTACCATCAAAAATTTTGTCAAAACACAACCAGGTTGGAACTCGACTTCTGAGAACCTTGATAATAGCGACCACTTGCAAGGTGGTGCCCTTCTTTACAACAATAGTAATCGCACAAGTTATGCTAATTCAGATTATCGCCTCTTGAACCGCACACCGACGCAACAAGATGGCACACGGCGCTACTTTAAAGATAATTCATCAGGTGGTTTTGAATTTCTTCTAGCAAACGATATTGACAATTCGAACCCAGCCGTTCAAGCTGAACAATTAAACTGGCTTCACTATATCATGAACATTGGTACCCTTACAGGTGGTAACTCTGATGAAAACTTTGATGGTGTTCGTGTCGATGCTGTGGATAATGTTAATGCCGACCTTCTTCAAATTGCTTCAGATTATTTCAAAGCTAAGTATGGTGTTGAAAAGAGCGAAGAGGAAGCCATCAAGCACCTTTCTATTCTTGAAGCCTGGTCTCATAATGATGCATACTACAATGAAGATACTAAAGGTGCCCAATTACCAATGGATGATCCATTGCGTTTAGCCATGGTATTTTCTTTCCTACGCCCAATTGGGAACCGTTCAGGTCTTGAACCACTTATTACCAATAGTCTGAATGACCGTTCAGAAAGTAAGAAAAATACAAAACGTATGGCTAACTATACTTTTGTTCGTGCCCACGACTCAGAAGTTCAATCAGTAATTGGCCAAATCATCAAAAATGAAATCAACCCACAATCAACTGGGAATACCTTCACTCTTGATGAAATGAAGAAAGCCTTCAAAATCTACAATGCGGATATGAGAAGTGCCAATAAGAGATATACACAGTACAATATTCCATCTGCTTATGCCTTCATGTTAACGAATAAGGACACTGTTCCTCGTGTTTATTATGGTGATTTGTACACTGATGACGGTCAATACATGGCCCAAAAATCACCATATCATGATGCTATTTCTACGCTCTTGCAAGCTCGTATTCGTTATGCGGCTGGTGGTCAAGACATGAAGATGAGTTACGTAGGTTCAGGAAATACCAATGGTTGGGATGCTTCTGGTATCTTAACATCAGTCCGTTACGGTAAAGGAGCTAACAACGCTTCAGATGCTGGTACTGCCGAAACTCGTAACCAAGGGATGGCTGTCATTCTTTCCAACCAACCTGCCCTTCGTTTGAATAGCAATTTGACAATCAACATGGGTGCAGCTCACAGAAACCAAGCCTATCGTCCATTACTTTTGACAACCTCTAATGGTGTTGCCTCTTACTTGAATGATGGCGATGCTAACGGTATTGTTAAGTATACTGATGGCAACGGTAATTTGACTTTCAGTCCAAGTGAAATCAGTGGTGTGCGTAATGCTCAAGTGGATGGCTATTTGGCTGTTTGGGTACCAGTAGGTGCTTCTGAAAATCAAGATGTGCGTGTAGCAGCAAGCAAATCTAAGAATAGCAGTGGTTTAGTCTATGATTCTTCAGCTGCCTTGGATTCACAAGTTATCTACGAAGGCTTCTCAAACTTCCAAGACTTCGTCCAAGACCCATCACAATACACTAACAAGAAGATTGCTGAAAATGCTAACCTCTTCAAGAAATGGGGAATCACATCATTCGAATTTGCTCCACAATACGTTTCAAGTGATGACGGTACCTTCCTTGACTCAGTTATTCAAAATGGTTATGCCTTCTCAGACCGTTATGACATTGGTATGAGTAAGGACAACAAGTATGGTTCATTAGCAGACTTGAAAGCAGCGCTTAAGTCACTCCACGCTGTAGGTATCTCAGCCATTGCTGACTGGGTTCCAGACCAAATCTACAACCTTCCGGGTGATGAAGTGGTCACTGCAACTCGTGTTAATAACTACGGAGAAACTAAAGACGGTGCCATCATCGACCATAGCCTTTATGTTGCTAAAACACGTACCTTTGGTAACGACTACCAAGGTAAATATGGTGGTGCCTACCTTGACGAATTAAAACGTCTTTACCCACAAATCTTTGACCGTGTTCAAATCTCTACTGGTAAACGCTTGACAACCGATGAGAAGATTACAAAATGGTCTGCTAAATATATGAATGGTACCAATATTCTTGACCGTGGATCAGAGTATGTCCTCAAGAATGGTCTTAGCGGTTACTATGGAACCAATGGTGGTAAAGTTAGCCTTCCAAAAGTAGTAGGAAGCAACCAATCAACGAACAATAACAACCAAAATGGTGATGGTAGCGGTAGATTCGAAAAGAGCTGGGGCAGCGTTTACTATCGTTACAACGATGGTAAACGTGCTAGAAATGCCTTTATCAAAGATAATGATGGCAATGTTTACTACTTTGATAACACAGGCCGTATGGCAATCGGTGAAAAGACTATCGATGGCAAACAATACTTCTTCCTCGCTAATGGGGTGCAATTGCGTGATGGCTATCGTCAAAACCGTAGAGGTCAGGTCTTCTACTATGATGAAAATGGTATCATGAGTCAAACCGGTAAACCAAGTCCAAAACCAGAACCAAAACCAGATAATAATACCTCTGGCCGTAACCAATTTGTCCAAATCGGTAACAACGTTTGGGCATACTATGAAGGTAATGGTAAACGTGTGACTGGTCGTCAAAACATCAACGGTCAAGAACTCTTCTTTGATAACAATGGTGTTCAAGTCAAAGGTCGTACAGCTCAGGTTGATGGTGTTACTCGTTACTTTGATGCCAATTCAGGTGAAATGGCACGTAACCGATTCGCTGAAGTTGAACCAGGTGTTTGGGCTTACTTTAACAATGATGGAGCTGCCGTAACAGGTTCACAAAACATCAATGGTCAAACCCTCTACTTTGATCAGAATGGTCATCAAGTCAAAGGAGCTTTGGTAACTGTTAATGGCAACCTTCGCTACTATGATGCCAACTCAGGAGATCTTTATCGTAATCGTTTCCAAGAGGTTAATGGTAGCTGGTATTACTTCGATGGTAATGGTAATGCGGTCAAAGGTATGGTCAACATCAATGGTCAAAACCTCCTCTTTGATAATGATGGAAAACAAGTCAAAGGTCATTTGGTCCGTGTAAATGGTGTCATTCGTTATTATGATCCAAATTCAGGTGAAATGGCAGTTAATCGTTGGGTTGAAATCAGCTCAGGATGGTGGGTTTACTTTGATGGTGAAGGTAGAGGCCAAATCTAATCATTTTCAAGCTATCGAAACCGAGACAGAAGTCTCGGTTTTCATGGCGTAATCAGATGAAAAAATACTGACCTAAAGTTAATCCTAAATCGAAAAGAGTGCTCTTACCTGCAGATAAGAGAGTTAGATTCCCCTCAGTCTAGACGTCGTAACTATTAAAAAGAGATCTGTGGCTGGCACTTAAATGCAATAAAACTATAAGAATAGAGATTGTCATTAATTGATGACATTCTATTGACGAAGCCCAAAAGTCACTTTATACTAAATAGTAATGCTAGTTATTTCTTGCAGTCTCCTTGTAGTGATGTAGGCATGGCTTGTATTAAGACTATTAAGGTATTCATCCCCAAGGATGATGAATGGTATTTTAGGTGATAGTGAGTTTCTTAAAAAAAGGATCACTTTAAAAGCATTAATCCATTAAAAACTCGTCATTTAAGTCGTTGGTGTAATCTCATTTTCATGCCACTTTCATAAGTTATTTGATAGATTCTGCACATTAAGACGCTATTTTTTCACTTAGTGGTTAAAATGATTAAAGTTCTTACACCTTACTTGTAAAAAATCCATTCTCGTATTATAGTATATATAAAAGATATTGAAAATTTTAATCTTTGATAATAGCTTGTTCTTTTCTCTGAGGGAAAATGAAATCTTCATAGAAAAAGATTTCGATGAGAAGTTAACAAGTATATGATTTTATTTCTTATAAAAGAGGAAAGGGGGAGTATCTTTGAGAGCCTATAGGGAAAATGCGACTGAGGCAGCGGCCAAGGCCAAAACTGCCGAAGAGCATATTGCACACGGTTCAACAGACACTGATCTAGTTGATACGATAGATCTTTCTATGTTGTTGACTAGTAATAAGCGTCACCCTAACCACAGTGCCCCTTCTCATTTAGACTTTGCCAGAGCCAGAGCAGACGAAGCCTTCTTTGATAATCATGATGGTAGTGCAACAGTAAGTATTTCATCTAAACAAGAAATTATTTTTCAAGGAGCAGGCTCTAAAACACCAGACCCTGAAGTCATGGAAAATCATGTGTTTACAGGGACTAGGAATGCTAAGACTGGCTTAATTGAATGGGACAAGGACAGCTTTACCTATCCTAAGATATCAGTACCGCTTGTCCAGGGCTATTTCGCTGACCAAAAAGAAGCAGGCTTTAACGTCGTGACACCTTATGTGCCGACAGTAACGGAGCATGTGACCTATAAGAAATTGGGACGCATTATCCCAGTCACTGAAGATGGTGACTATATTCCAGGTGCTTTGACTAAGCAGTATAACAATAACAATAAAGATCCACGAAAGGCGGGTGAGACAGCAACACCAGCTGTTCAAGATTATATGACAGATATTAAAAGTGTAGTACCGAACAAACCAGGAGTCGATACTCCGGTTGTGTATCGTAAAATTTTCAAGAAAGCCAGCATCACCTATATTGATGAAACAACCGGTGCTTACTTGGTTAGTGACCAATTGACCGGTGAATTAGGTGAAGCTATTGAATACGGGACAGCAACACGTATTCAGACTTTCAAGGATATGGGATATGGCTTGATTCAGGATGATTTCCCTAAAGATGCCATTTTTGATGATAAAGATATTGATGATCAAGAATGGTTCGTTCTTTTGCAACACGATGTTGCGAAAGTAGGGCCTGATCATGATCAAGTTCCAGATACCCCAATCAATCCAAATAATCCAAATGGACCTAAGTGGCCATCTAAATATGCTTACGAAAAAGAAGTAAGCTTTACGGTTTTTTATAGAAGCACAGATGGCAATGCCAACCTTCCGGAAGCTGATGTTCAAAAGGCTTATTGGGTACGTACCCTTACCTTTGACAAGGTCTCAGGAGAGCTTGTTGATGAGACTGAATGGTCTCCAAACAAAACAAAATATTATGACATCTACGCACCAGTTGTTTTAGGTTATTATGCCGATAAAGTGGACGTTAAGGGTAGAGATGTAACAGAAGACAATATGGAAGAAACTGTTACCTACATGCCACTTGGTAAGATTATTCCTATTGATGCTAACGGACGCTTGATTCCGAACGTCCCAACGCCAACCTTTAACAATGATGCCAACAACCCAACTAAGGTCAGTGAGACACTCGTACCTCATATTCCTGGCTACCGTCCAGTCCAAGAGAGTGTTCTTCCTGAAAATTTGACAGATGACATTCTCATTGAATACGCTCCAATCCTTGAAGATGTGACGCAACCAACCTTGCAAACCGTCTTCTTCAAGGGAGCTGGCGCAGCCACACCGTCTGTTAATATCCAGTCTGAATTCAGCTTCACTGGTAAATATAATCAGGCAGAAGACACTTATACTTGGGACCAAGACAGCCATACCTTTGCTAAGGTTACTGTTCCTGTGATAGAAGGTTATTATGCTGACAAGGCAGTTGCCGGTATGCAGGTGGTAACACCTGATAAACCAGAGGCTACAGATAATGTTACCTACAAGGAACTTGGTAGAATCATTCCTGTTGATACCTTTGGAAATCCAATCGCAGATGCAGAGCCTGTTCCTTTTGCCAATGATCCTAAAGATGCTACGCAAGTTATTGAGACATTGGCACCAGAGCTTGCGGGTTACCAAGCTGAGAGTGCATTGGTCTTGCCTATTGACCTCAGTCTTGACCAAACCTTGGTTTATGAGCCAATCTTGGAAGATATTACTCAAGATACCAAACAAACGGTTACCTTCCAAGGTGCAGGTTACAAGGATCCTGTTATCAATATCCAAGACAGCTTCAGCTTCCATGGTAAATTTAACCAAGTGGAAGAAACGAGCACATGGGATCAAGACAGCTTCACTTATGATGTTGTAGACGTCCCAGTTGTTGAAGGCTTCTTTGCAGATAAACGTCAAGCTGGTGGTTTGGAAGTTAGACCTGACCTCCCAGAAGTTGAAGATACTGTTACTTATACCGAACTCGGTAAGATTATTCCGGTTGATGAGAATGGTACACCAATTGAAAATGCCTCTACACCAAGCTACAATAACGATCCTGAAGATCCAACCATGGCTATGGAAACAGTCGTTCCAGATGTATTTGGTTATATCTCTGAAAAGGCCTTTATCACGCCAGAACATCCAGGTCAAGACACCACTGTGGTTTATGCTAAGGATGAACAAAGAGCTCTCATCCTTTACATGAATGAAATGGACAAGTCAGAGTTGACACGTGATGAAGTCATCGGAAGCTCAGGTGAGAAGATTGACTACTCTACTGATGAACAACTCGCTAACTTGCTTAAACGAGGTTATGAGCTCGTCAACGATGGCTTTGCAGAAGCCTTTGACCACACTTATAATGGTGATTCTGACTTTGATCAAGTCTTCGAAGTGGTTCTTCGTGAACGCTTGGTTCTTGTAGACCCAGAAATGCCAGCACCAGTTGCAGGTGAAGTCGTCGATGCAAATGATGTCAATAGCCCAGTTTGGCCAAATAGTGTTGAGTCACTCGAAAACCATGCTGATGTAACACGTACTATTCAGTATGTCTTCGAAGAAGGCGGATTGGCAAGTGACGATTATGTTGAAGTTCTTAATTTCAAACGTTTGGCTAATGTTAACCTTGTGACAGGCGCAATCAATTATGAAGCATGGTCAAGCATGCAAGCAGGCTTCTCAGCAGTTCCTTCTCCAGAAGTTGTTGGATTTACACCAGACCGTATGGAAATCGCTGGAATGACGGATGTTGCTGTAGAAACACATGAACTTCTGGAAGTAGTTACTTACCTTAAAGATGCTCAGAAAGCTACAGTGACCTATGTTGATGGTACGACACGTAAGAAACTTGAAGTTGTCGACTTGCTTGGTAAATCAGGTGAAGTGATTGATTACTCAACAATCGAACGTATCAAGTACTACAGTGATCGTGGTTACACCCTCCTTGCAGATGGTTTCACTAACGGCGTTATCTTTGATGGCGATTCACACGTTGACCAAAACTTCATGGTTACTCTTCGTCATGGTACTGTTCAAGTAGGCCCAGATAACATCCAAGAAGCTGGTAAACCAATTAACCCAACAGATCCAGATGGTGCCAAATGGCCAGAACGTGAAAACTATATCAAAGATGTCACCTTCACAGTTCTCTACGAATCAAGTGATGGCCAAGCAGACCTTCCTGCCAATAACATCCAAACCGCTCAATGGACACGTAGTTTGACCATTGATAAGGTGACAGGTGAAGAACTCGGTTCAAGCTACTGGACTTCAAATAAAGGTCAGTTTGAAACAGTTGTCACACCTGAAGTAGAAGGCTACAGCGCTGACAAGGATAAAGTTGAAGGTAAGACCGTTGGACAACGTAATCTCGAAGAAACAGTTGTCTATATCCCACTTACAGGCGATATTAACGGTAAGCCTAAGGAAGATAAGGCAGATGACATTGTCGTTGAAGATGTTCAAGATTTAGAAGTACTTGACCAAGTCGAAGAAGCTTCTGAATCTCATGACGGTCCAACAACTTATGGCCCTGGTGATGATTTTGAAGCACCTGTTGCCAACCAAGCAGAAGGTACTGGCTCTAAACACAAGATGCCAATTAATCTCTCAAATGAGGAAGAAGCAAGCAAAGGTAAGATTGAAGAAACCATCAACATCGCAGGCTTTACCGTATCGGTAACAGGCCTAGGACTTGGCCGCAACGGACGTAAGAAGAAAAATAAAAAAGATCACAAAGATCAAAAAGAAAAATAATCAAAAGACCTGAATCACTCAGGCATGCCCAGACAGAAAGAAAATCTCAAGTTGCTTATGGCACTTGGGATTTTTTTGTTCATTAGCAAATTCATGCCATTTGACTCACTGCTATTTGCACCTTTGACTCATCATTGACAATATGACCAGTTTTTTATAGTATAAAATTGTTAACTTATATATTTTTATAGGTTTACTCATATTTTTTACTGGAGAATGATGATGAGAAAATTATTTTCACTATTGATATCATCGAATACAGATTTACCCAAAGATAGTTTACTTGTAAAACTACAATGGCAAGAAACGAAAGCAGTAGACCAAACCCTTATTTTAAGACATCAAAAAATATTGCGGGAGATTTTACTCGTAAAAGGTGGAGAGGCATTAAGAGCTACCTTTTTATTGAAAAGACCGTCGTCTTTTGGAAGAAAATCACAAGATAAACTAGATATATCCTCAGCTACTTTTCTATCGGATGTCCAATTTACCAAGGCAGATATCCTGCAGTTTGTGAGTGCAATTGGAGATTACAATCCCCTACATCAGCAAGCCCCCTTTTTAATCCCAGCCTGTCTTTATTTAGACTATTTGAGACAGGTCCTACCACAAAGAGTTTCTGTCTTATCCTTACGTTTTTTAGCGCCAGCCTATGCGCAAGAAAGATTATCACTTTATTGTCATCAAAAGGACCTCTATCTGTGTAGAGGGGATACTATCATTGTAAAAGGAGAGAGTGTTTAATGGTAGATGTATATATTCAAGGGGGATTAAGGACACCCATTGGACTGTTTCAAAAGCAATACGCCAGTATGCGACCAGAATATTTAGGTGCTGGAATTTTAAATGCCTTAAAGAAGCGTTATCCAGAATGTCACATTGATGACATTATTTGCGGAAATGCTGTTGGAACAGGTGGCAATATTGGTCGTTTAACTGGACTTTTGTCCGATTATTCTGAAACTGTTCCTGCGACAACTATTGATATGCAGTGTGCTTCAGCAAGCGCCGCCATTGGTTTCGCTTTTGCTAAGATAAAGGCTGGCTTATCGGAAAATATTATTGCAGGCGGCATTGAAAGTTCATCCTTACAACCTTTGCGAACTTATGCCGACAAGGATGATCGTACAGGGAGTTACTACGTTGCTCAGTTTTCACCAGATAGTACGGATTCTCTAGCTATGATAAGAGGGGCCGAACGGGTCTCTCAAAAATATCAGGTTACTCAAAAAGAATTGTATCAATGGACTCTAAAGAGCCATGCTAAAGCGCAGAAGGCCTTGGAGACAGGGGCTCTATCTCCTATTATCCTAGAAATGCCTGGGAAAAAGGATGAGGGGATTCGACCTAAGATTTCAGAAAAACTGTTAAGTCGAATTCCTCCAATCTTAGGTCCAGACAGTCTGACCAGTGCCGCAAACTCTTGTTTAACACATGATGGTGCTGCTTTTCTTTTATTGAGCCATCAAGTCGGTGAGTTTAAAATTTGTGACATGGCTCAGGTAGCAGGAGATCCTCGTTTCAGTCCCGAATTAGTTTACAAAGCAACTCTAAAACTATTGAAGAAAGTCAATCTTTCAATGTCGGATATAGATGCTATTGAATGGAATGAAGCATTTTCGGTGATTGATTGTCTCTTTCAAAGGCATTTCCCAGAAGCTGTAAACCGCTACAATCTATTTGGTGGTGCCTTAGCTTATGGTCACCCTTATGGTTGTTCAGGGGCAATCAATCTTTTACATGTAATGCAGGCGCTCCGTTTACAAAAGGGGCGGTATGGACTTTGTGCTATTGCCGGTGCTGGAGGAGTTGGTATATCTTTCCTCATTGAAAGGGTTGGAGTTTAACATGATTCAAAAAATAAAAGCTTGGGCTCAACAGAATTCTCATCAACAGGCTTTGGTAATTGATGACAAATCTTACACTTACGGCGATTTATTAAGGATGATGAATCAGACAACACTTGATTCAAAGTCATCTGACGTTTGCTTTATCGTAGAGCACTATCCGCTTGATCAGTTGATGATGTTTTTAGCAGCTTTGTCATTAGGCATAAAACCTGTTATTTGTCATCCTAATTTGTCGCCAGAAGTCCGACTGGCCTTAGCGTCTGAAGCGAGTGCCTCCGATTTACGTTTAGAAGCAGATTTTGGAATTTTGACTTCGGGAACAAGTGGGAAACCCAAGATTTTGTGGCGAACCATGTCCTCTTGGGTGGACTTTTTTGCTGAGCAAAATCGCATTTTTCATATGGACCAGAAAACGTCCTTATTTTTAAAAGGCAATTTTAGTTTTTCAGGGAACCTTAACATGGCTTTGGCTGTCCTTTATGAAGGTGGGCAATTGATTATTAGTGATAAACCATCTCCGAGAAGTTGGGTGCAATTATGTCAGACCTGCCAAGTTAGTCATCTGTATCTCTTACCAAGCCTTCTACAAGTTCTAGCAAGTCATTTAAACAGTAGGGAGCTTGACTTGTCTTATATCATCAGTTCTTCTCAAACCTTGCCAGTTTCTCTGATTCGTGACCTTTATGACAGGCAACCGACCTGCGACATTATTGTTTTTTATGGCGCTAGTGAATTAAGTTTTATCAGCTGGTGTAAGGGCAGAGAGGTTTTAGAGTATCCCAATTTAGTTGGTCGAGCTTTTAAAAATGTTCAAATAAAGCTGAAAAACAATAAAATTTATGTTACGACTCCTTATGCAGCTGTCGGAGTAAGATGCCCTTATACTGTAGAAGACTATGGTCATTTTTCAAAAGCAGGATTAATCTTGGAAGGGCGACCATCTGATTGGGCTAATTATGCTGGAAACAAGTTGCATTTGCCAACTATCAGACAAAAACTACTTTCTTGTTCTTTCGTAAAAGATGCCTTTTGTCTCAAGTTGAGCAGTCATCTGGCTGGTGATGAAGTGCATGCCTTTCTTGTTTTAAAAGACAGTATATCTTTATCGGAAGCTAAGAAGTCGATTGCTAGTGTTTTACTAGCCACTGAGCAGCCCAAGTACTGGCATACGATTGATGCCATTCCCTTGATGGATAGTTCTAAGGTGGATGTTCAGCGTTTGAAAAAGCTCTGTCAAAAAAGAACTAATTAATCTCAAGTTGCGTAGAGCACTTGGGATTTTTTGTTGCACTATATTTTACAATTTATCAATTAAAAATATGTAAAGCTATTAACTCTGATTTTTTTCCGAAAAGATATTGATAAACTACAATTATAGTGAAAGGTACCTTCACTATAACAAGACATTCTCCAGATTGGGTTTCAGATTTTAAAACTTCCCCTTTTAATGCATACGCATGGGTGGAGCTTGATGGTAAGCCTATTGGTGAAAGCATTAATTTATAAAATTTCAAAAAGTTCTATTCGTCAAAGGAAAGCAAAATGATTAATATTACTAATTTAAATAAAACATATGATGACAAAGTTGTATTATCAAATATAACTTTTCATGCTAATAAAGGTGAAATTACTGGTTTGATCGGACCTAATGGTTCTGGGAAATCAACCCTAATAAAAATACTATTAGGGTTGGAGTCAGCTGATAGTGGAAAGTCAACTATTTTGGGAAAAACATATAGTGAGTTAGGAGATGAGCCAATCTCAATAGTAGGAACTTTTTTAGATAGTTATCAACCTTATCCAAGTAGAACTGGTTATGAGCAATTAAGATGGATTGCACTTTCTTGTGGACTCAGTAAGCAACGTTGTATTGAATGTTTAGAAATTGTTGGATTAAAAGATGTTGGTAAGAAAAAAATCAAAGATTATTCTTTAGGAATGAAGCAAAGATTAGGCTTGGCAACAGCAATACTTGCAGACCCCGATATTTTGATTTTAGACGAACCTATTAATGGGTTGGACCCAGAGGGAATACGTTGGTTAAGAGAGTTTCTCAAAGACTTTGTGAAACAAGAAAAAACAGTATTATTAACTAGCCATTATATGAGCGAACTTGAATTAACCGTAGATAGAGTTGTAGGTATTTCAAATGGTCACGTTGTTCTAAATGATAAACGTGAGCAAGTATTGAAGCAATATGATAGTTTTGAAAACGCCTATTTTAGCTCTGTACACGAAAGGAGTAGTGTAAAATGTTAAGTCAAGTTATAAAGGGGTATTTATATAAATATAGCCATCTAACTTTATTTAAAATGGGATTATTTATCTTAGTTGTAGTTAGTTTGTTTTTTACATATCAAAATATTCAAGTCATTAATGCACTACACACCGGTGCTGCAAACTCAGTAAATATTGATCCAAATGTAATTGAAACTCCCTATAGAACGGTGAGAGATGCTATTTTATCATCTCCGTATCAAGCAACCGTAGTATTTTTACCTATATTGTCAGCATTAATTCTAGCAACTGATTATCAATTTGGTGAGGATGACTTTTCATCACTAATTTGTGCTAACTGGAAAATAAGATTGTTTTCACAGATATTTAGTATAGTTGTTATTTCAATAATGACGACCTTTACGTTGTTTTTATTAAATGCATTACTTCTAAAATTCATGTTAGTTAGTAAGTTACAAAGTATTCTGTCTATAGGCTTAATGCTTGATGTTTTCACTAGAATAGGAGCTTTTACAATTACACTTAATTTACTCTCTCTATTACTTGTAAAAATAACAAAAAGATCAATTCCTTCTTTGATTGTGATAGTTTTATTGTTAGTTTTCTCTTTATCAGGCATACTTAGGGTAATTTCTCCTATTTTAGATAATTTATTACCTTTAATTGGAGCTAAGTCTTTTGCTTTTGGTAGGATAGAAGACGGTCAAACAACTCAATTATATGGAGCGATTCTTCTATTATTTGAAACTTTCCTTACTACGATTTGTTTATTTTATTTAGAAAAAATAAAATGGGGGAAGAAGAATGAAAAGCCAATTGCATAGCTTGTTTTATAAAAAATATAGTTTATTCCCTATACAGGTTTATTTATTATTTCAGTTAGTATTTGTTATTATAATAAGTTTATTAAGATATCTAAAATTCGAAGTTAATGGAGATTCTATCACTTTTAACAGTTCTGTTTTATTAACTATAATATCGTTCTCTTTTTTAGGGAATGGAGTTTTAAATGCAAGTGTAGAATTGAGAACACAAAGTTATAAGCAAGTTTACCTGAACAACGGAAGTAGGGTGAAAGCTACATTATATATATTATTAATAGACCTACTAGAATGTCTAACACAGTCAGTATTAGCAGGTTTAATAGTAATGATATTTAGTCAGGGTACTCATAGTGAAGTAAATTTTTATTATTACTTGTTTGGTTCAGTTATATACTTTTTAGCGGGTTACTCTTTTTCCTTTTTATGTGGTAATTCAATGATTGCACTTGCAATTTTGCTATTATTTCCTATACTGGTGTTGCCTTTTATAGATAGGATTTTACCAATAGCTTCAAGTGTAATAATATATGATTTAGTTTTTCAGCTAATACATACAAACTACTCTATAATGCGTTTTATTGTATTCATAATTTGGCTTATTGGGTTATTCTTTACGAATTATTACCTTATTAGAAAGGAATTTTTAAAGTAAGTCAAATAAAGATTTTTTTAGATGAGACAACATCGAATTTAGATAGATTGATTGAAAAATAAATACAAGACTTTGGAACACATATTCTATTACTTTAAAATGAGCATTATTAAGATTTGGTAGAAACTCAATTTATTGAACTATCAATAATATGCTAATTTTGAAATGTATTTTCGATTTTTAATTATGTTACAATGTATTCAAAACGTACGAGGAAAAAAATGGTAAAGTCTAAAATTCTAGTTATTGACGATGATTTAAAAATTTTAAGATTGATTAAGAATATTCTGGAGAAAAACTCCTATGTAGTTGAAACTAGAAATTCTGTTGAAGATATTAACCTATGTGACTTCATTGGATTTGATTTGATTTTACTGGATATAATGATGCCAGTGAGTGGTATTGATATTTGTAGTAGTATCAGAAGTCAGATTCAAACACCAATAATTTTTATAACTGCTAAAAACCTTGAAGAAGATATTGTTGAAGCTATTGGAATAGGTGCAGATGATTTTATAACCAAACCATTCGGTATGAAGGAGTTGGTTGCAAGAGTCAAAATGCATATTCGACGAGATAAAAGGCTACTTTCTGTCGGAGATACTGAGACTAGTGGTTTACTTCAATTTGATAGGGTAGGGAAGGAATTAATGGTAGACGGTAATAGTATTTCTCTTTCGAGAAGGGAATTTAATTTATTATATTTGTTGTTTACCTATCAAACTAAAATCTTTAGTGTAGAGGAGCTTTATGAATATTTGTACCCTCAAAGTTCAGAAGTTCAGTACCGAAGTATTACAGAGTATATCTATCAGATTCGACAAAAATTGAAACCTTATGGTATTGATCCAATTAAAACTCTTTGGGGTGGGGGATATAAATGGCAAAATCAATAACATTAAAGCAGTTGATAAGAGTAACTTATTTGAAAATTATTTTTCAATTTTTGTTATGCATTTGTTTTTTTTACATCATTCCTGCCCTATTTACAGCGGTTGAAGGAATTAATGCTAACAATGTGAATAGCTTTACTATGTTTTTTAGTGTTAGCTCGTGGATTTATCTTTGTGTCATTTTAGTTTTTATAATTGTAAGAAATGTACAAAAACTTCTATATGAAATTCAGATAGAGATGAAGACAGTATATGAACAAAGCTTATATTCAGACAATAACAAATACTCTAAGCCACTAAGGTTATTTGAATTTATTGAGACAAAAGAGCATATTATGAAGATGCAGGATAAAATTCAGAAGATGCTTGAGAAAGAGAAGAAACAAAAGCAAGAGCTAATGTTCAGAGTGTCTTCAGCAGCTCATGATTTAAAAACACCTCTAACTATAATATCAGGTAATGCCGAGTATCTTCAGACATTTGATTTGTCTCCTGAGTTAACTCAATGCTTATTAGATATCGAATCTTCAAGTCAACAGCTAGATAGTTATTTTAATCAATTTATTCAATATTCAAAAACATTTTATAAAGATAATATCAATAAAGAGCATATTACTTCGGAGCAGCTCTCAACATGTTTGATTAGGAAACTATCTCCTCTTACAACTGGGACTTGTGTTTTAAAAGTATTGAATGAAACACCATCTGATACTACTATTTATATTGACTTAGTATTATTCTTAAGAGCAATCACTAATCTTGTGAATAATGCAATGTCCTATAGTAAATCAACGGTGCCAAGAATAGTTATAAAATTATCATATGAGCAAAATAAAATTGTATTATCGGTTTGGAATGATGGCTCAAGGTTCTCGGCTAATATGATTGATAATGTAGGATTACTCTTTTACCAAGACAATCAATCTGAGAACGACTCTCAAAATCACCATTTTGGTATAGGGTTATCTTTTGTAAAAAGGGTCGTAGAACTTCATGATTGGGAACTGAGACTTTCTAATGAAAATAACGGAGCTATGGTTACAATTCATATTTTGTAATGTTTTTTTAGTTGAGATTGTTAGGCTAGTTTATATCTATTCACTTGTGGTGACATCAATTCTATACTAAAATATAGAAGTACAATCACAAAAGGAGACTGCCATGCCGACAGAATATGAAAAAATGATTGCGGGTGAGTTTTATAAGCCTAGCGACCCTGAGTTACGTGCCCTAGCAGCTAAATCGAGAGAAAAGCAAATGGCCTTTAATGCTGAACCTGACCGTCTCAAAAGGGCGGAGATTGTCAAATCTTGGTTTGGTTCGACTGGTGAGAATCTTGCTATGAATCCTCAGTTCGTTACGGATTACGGTGTTAATATCCATATCGGTGAAAATTTCTATTCCAACTGGAACTTGACCATGCTGGATATCTGTCCTATCACGATTGGTGACAATGCTATGATTGGCCCTAATTGTCAGTTTTTGACGCCCTTGCATCCGCTTGATCCAACCGAGCGTAATTCAGGCATTGAATATGGAGCACCCATTACCATTGGCGATAATTTCTGGGCTGGTGGAGGCGTGACTATTCTTCCAGGCGTTACTTTGGGGAATAATGTAGTAGCTGGAGCAGGAGCAGTTGTCACCAAGTCTTTTGGCGATAATGTGGTTCTTGGTGGAAATCCGGCGCGTGTGATTAAGGAAATTCCTGTCACAAAAGATTACGTAAAGTAACTCAAGGGCTATAAGTCCTTGAGTTTTTTTGTCATCCGTTGAAAGTGATATTGACATTGGGCTAAAATTCTCCTATACTTAATATGCTAGTTAGCTAACAATATAATTGAGGAGTAGACTTTTGGACCATTTTGGACGTTTGTTAAAACAAGCAAATAATAACATGATGCGCCACTTTGACCAGTTCGCCAAGCGATTTGGTTTGACGGGAAATCAGATGGCTGTCATTGATTTTTTAATGAATCATGCGGAAGAAGAAATCTTTCAGAGGGACATTGAGCATGAATTCAACATTCAGCGTTCGACAACAACGGTCCTCTTACAGCGGATGGAGAAAAAAGGTTTGATCGAACGTCATACCTCATCGAAAGATGCTAGGCAAAAAGCAGTTGTGCTAACGGATAAGGCAGTTAAGATTGCTTCTGCCTGTCAAACCTATCTTCGGGCAGAAGAGGAAGAGTTTGCCCAACAATTTTCGGCTGAAGAAAGAGAAATCTTTCTCAACATCTTACAACACTACCGTAATCTATAATCGTCATCAGAGGAGAAATACTTATGTCATATGAAAAAATCTCCACTAAGATCTTGTCTGCCATCTTTGCGACAGGTGTCCTTTCCTTTTGTGGAGTGGCTGGTGAAACAGCCATGAACATTACCTTCCCAATTTTGATGAAGGAATTTTCAGTAACAACATCAACCGTTCAGTGGGTCACAACTATCTACCTATTAGTCGTTGCTTGCGTGGTGCCCTTATCAGCCTACCTCAAACGTTCCTTTAAGATGAAATCAATCTTTCTGGTCGCCAATCTTCTGTCGGTCTTGGGGGTCCTTATCGACTTTATAGCCCCTAACTTTGGCTTTGTTGTCCTAGGACGCTTGGTACAAGGTATGGGGGTTGGATTTGCCCTTCCTCTTATGTTTAACATCATTTTGGAGCGGGTACCAAGTCGCAAGATTGGTCTTATGATGGGGGTTGGTACACTGATTACAGCAGTTGCACCAGCCATTGGCCCAACTGTCGGTGGTCTTCTAACAGCACACTTTGGTTGGCGGTCTATTTTCCTTGTTCAGTTTCCTATTCTCTTGGCTTCATTGATTGCAGGGCTTCGTTCGATTGAGCAAAAGAGTGAGGTTAAACGTGAATCCTTTGATATTCTTAGCCTGTTTGCCATCATTTTTCTTTTCTTGGGCTTGATTCTAGGCCTTCACGGGATGGCAGATCATGCTTTTCTTAGTTTCTCAGTGCTTGGCTGGCTTGTCCTTGGTATTTTGGGGCTGGTACTTCTGGTTTGGCGCTCTATGAAATTGGAAAATCCAATCATTAATCTCGCTATTCTGAAGAATCCTCGCCTTACTGGCCATATCGCTGCTTTCTTTACCTTGCAATTGGGATCGCTCGGTATGAGCTTTATCTTACCTAACTATGTGCAATTGGTTAACCACTCTAATACAACTCTCGCTGCTTTGATGATTCTTCCGGGTGCTATCATTGGTGCTGGATTTGCTCCCTTCTCAGGTATTATTCTTGATAAGATGGGGGCACGTAAACCAATCTTGATTGGGGCCAGTCTAATCGTCCTTGCTCAGCTGCTCTTTACTCTGTTTGGTCTCTCGCTTTCAAATACCTTGATTCTTGTCTTTTACATGATTTTCATGACGGGACTAGGAGTGGCCTTTGGTAATATTATGACTAACGGACAAAAGCAATTACCACTGGACCAACGAGCTGATGCCAATGCGATTTTTAATACCCTCCAACAATTTGCAGGAGCAGTAGGAACAACGCTTGCTTCTCTCATAGTTGCCTTAAGTCAAACCAATCATAAGATTGATTTTGCTCAAGCAACAGCTCAGGGGAGCCGAAATGGGTTTAGAGTTCTCCTTGTTTTAGCAGTATTCCAACTGATTGTACTTGTGAGCGTCGTCAAAAAGAACGATTAATCATTAGATTGAAGCAAGGGAAGGTGCTTTCCTTGCTTTTTCTTTTTTCGAATAAAATACTAATTTTTCTGCAAATGTTAGTGTTCATTTAAGGATTATGACTTATAATAAGCTTAAAGAAAAAACGAGCTTTCGTTGTAGATACGAGGAGGAAGGGAAGACAATGTCATTACTAAAGAAAATCCATCCCGAGCAGCCACTCAAGGAACTGAGATGGTTTGACATCGGTATAGTAACGCTCATCATGTTTGGACAGTTTATCGTGCGTTCGACCCAGATGTATATGGCTAGTCTATCGCCGACCATTTCCACCGCAATCAGTGAGACATCAACAAATACAGCAAGTGAAGGAGCAGCCTACTCAAGTAATTTCAGCTTACAATTGATTCTTTTGGCCTTGGCCCTCACCTATCTTTGGATCCGTCATTTTGACTTCAAGCAACTGCCAATCCGTCTAAAGTGGACTGTTCTCTTTTGGGGATCCTTTATTTTCGCTATCATGGGCTTATTCGCTGATATGGTCAGCACGCTGTCAGGCCAGTATAATTACTTTAGCCCTCTAGTTTTAGCCTTTATTAGCCCTATAGCCGTGCTTAATAAGTTTCTGGCCTTGTCACCTATGACCATTGCCTATGGACTGCTCAACGGTTTCTATGAGGAATTTTTCTTCCTTGGACTCTTGACCTCGGTTAAGGACAAGTACAAGTGGTGGGTCTTGCTCTTTTCAACCCTTGTTCGTGTGTCCTTCCATACCTATCAGGGCTTGCTATGGGCTCTGGTTATCGGTGTGGTCTTTGGTCTCCTCTATTATTTCCTTTATAAATACAAGGTTAAAAACTTGCTTCCATTTTTCCTCGTTCATGCCTTGGCTGATATGTTTGGCTCAAGCCTCATTTATCTCTTGGTCAACTGGAATTATTAGTCAAACAACTCCCTTCGTTGCGTGTACGAGGGGAGTTTTAAGATTGATTTCTAGTTGAGATATTAAAATGCTATTGTAGTTAAAGTTGTACAATGAGAATCCGCTTAAAAAATAATTTTTAATTTTGTTAAAAATATGAGATAATAGAGGCGGACTATACTTAAACAGCAATTTTAGAGGGAGACAATGATGTCAAAACGATTAATTTCAAATCGTCCGAGCGATCTTAAGCCCCTTAAGCAACTTTTCTGGGAAAATGCAGAGAAAGCTCGGATGGGCGACTATTGGAAAGATAAGAAGAGTTACAGAGAGCTTTCCGAAGCGACAGGAATTCCTTCAGGAAGCTTACGGATGCTTTTTATGAACAAGCCTAAGGGAAATATTCCAAAGATTGTAACCATTACTAATGGTCTGGCTAAGGTGACCAAGAAAAATATCACACTTGGTATGCTTTTATCTCAAGACAACCAGCATGAAGTTTTTGAGTTTTCAAGAAAGCCTGACCAGGTCACGCAAAACCTGTGGAATAATATTCGTAAGAAATTACATATTACGGAGGCTATGGATGCTGAAGAAGTCAGAGAACGCATGACGCACTTTGTGGTGTCATCTGGCATGGCACAAACCAACTATAACTTAATCAAGCAAAGAGGGACCGTTTCACTAGATACTCTGGAAAAATTTTCCAAAACTCTAAGAGTTGAGCCTTATGAATTGTTAGCAACGATTAGACGTAAGGAAAATGTGGATAAGATAGCACTGCCAATTCATAGGGAAAATGACAGCGAATCACACATTGATATCGGAAAGCTAAACACCTTTATCAAACTCCAGCCCTACTCACCTAGTGGCCCTGAGGCAGCTTCAGTGGACTTGAGCCCACAAAATCTTTATCGCTATTACTCTAAGGGAAGCGCTGGTGACATGTCCATAAAAACGGCTTATAAGTTTAAGAGACTTGTGGATATTTACGAAGCGGAAAATGGTAGCCTTGACTCTTCAAGCAGAGTCCTAGATGCCAAGAAACTTGAAAAACTCCTTTATAGCGGCATGACGACTGGTTATGCGATTTCAAAAACGGGTTTGATGAATGCGACCAATGGTAATCTCTATATTAAGGGCAAACGTCCCATCGAATCCATGAAGCTAGACCGTGCCTTCGGTTTATATAAACACTTAAAAAGATTGAAAAAGAACCAATAATTCTTTACCTACCAAAAAACCCAAATCAATATTTTGATTTGGGCTTTTTGGTTGTTTTTTATCTGTACGACGAATAAGAATCATTTTAGTCGATTTTTGGAGTTGTTTTATACTTGATTCGCTCGTCCATTTTCATCAAAATGATAAGTTACACCTTTGATAGTACGTGTTTGGTTGGTGACTAGTTCACCAGAGTTTTCGTCATAATAACGAGTACCCTTGTAGTCTGTAACGAAATCGCCCTTAACTTGTTTACCTTCATAATCAAAGTAGAGGTGTTGACCATTGATGACTTGATCGAAGAGGAGGGCCTTACCATCGTTACCGAAGTAGTACCAGTGTCCGTCTGCATAGACGAATTGATTAGTTACAGTAGCACCAGTTTCAGCATCGAAGTAATAAGTTGGATTGTCTTCTGGGTTGTCAGGGAATGAAATGTAAAATTTAGGTCTAGCTAATTGTCCACGAACTTGTTCGTTTGTTTCGTATTTGTTCATTGGATTGGCAGAGAAATAGTAAAGCTTACCATCAATTTTTTTGAAACCTGCGACTTTTTTACCATTTTCTAGGTAGAACCAACTACCGCGAGATTTAACAAAACCAGTTTTTTTCACAGCTTCGCCAGTTTCATCATCATAGTAAGGTGGATTTTGATATATATTAAAGGAACCACGAAGGACCCTTCCGTTTTGCTCAATATAGTAATCCTTACCATCAATAGTTATTTCCCCAGTTCGTCCATTACTGCTAAGGTAGTATAAATCCTTACCAATCTTTATAAACTGATCATGAGGGAGTTCTTTCCCTGCACCACTATCTTTATCGTAGTAGTAACCATTAAGAACAGCATCTTTAGCTTGAACTCCATCATCATCAAAGTAAACGTGTACTCCATCAATGGTTTGTGAGCCTTTAAGGATATTACCTTGTGCATCTGCATAGTACCATTTACCATTATTGTTGAAGTATTGATTTTTTACAAGAGCGCCGGAATCTTTATCGTAGAATTTAACTGGGCTAGTGTAGGAGTTTGCTTTAACCACATACCCATTACTATCAGTAAATTCTCCTTTAATCTGATTGCCGTAATATGGATCAAAGTGAACCTGTACCCCGTCAATGGTTTGATCGCCTTTAAGGATTTTTCCTTCTCCATTAAGGTAGTACCAGTTGTCGTTGATGTAAACGTAGCGATTGGTACCAAGGTCTATTTTAGCACCAGAATCTTTGTCGTAGAAGTAGCCATCATCGCCAAAGACACCTTTGGCTTGTTTACCATCATAAGGGTCAAAGTATACAGGAACATTGTTAATGGTTTGAGAACCTTTAAGCCGTTTACCGTCATTGCCTACGTAGTACCAGTCCTTGTCGACTTGGACATAACTATTGGTTACGAGACCACCAGTGATTCCATCATAATATTTATCGTTAGTAGCGAAATTTCCTTTGACTTGGGCTCCAGTTTTCTCATCAAAGAAGTATTCAGTGTTGTCAATGACTGTTGCTCCTTTGATGGCCTTGCTATCAGCTCCAATAAAGTAGGTCTTGTCATTAGCGGTAACGAAACGACTAGTAACTAGATTTCCAGAGTCTTTATCGTGAAATTGATTGTAATAGTCAAAATCTCCCTTAACTTGGATACCGTTGTAGTTAAAGTAGACATGAGCACCATCAATAGTTTGTTCACCTTTCAAGATCTTTCCATCGTTACCGACGTAGTACCAATTTCCTTTGACCTGAACATAACGATTTGTACCAAGGTTGACACGAATACCGTCTTGATCGTAAAAGTAACCATCATCACCAAAATTGTCGAAAATCTGGCTTCCCTCGTATTTATCGAAGTAGACTTGTTTACCGTCAATTGTTTGAGGACCGGTTAACCGAATTCCTTGGTCGTTAACATAATAACGTTCATTTCGATGTTTGTAAGGATTGTAAGCGATAACATATTGATTGGTGGCAAGAGCGCCAGAATCCTTATCGTAGTATCGAGATTTATTATCTCCCTCATCTCTGACAAAATAACCTTTAACTTGAACACCGCCTTGATTGAAGTAAACCTTAACGCCATCGATGGTTTGTGGTCCCTTTAAAATAGCACCATCATTTCCAGCATAGTACCATTCCCCGTTTAATTCGAAATAGCGGTTAGTACCAAAATCTACTTGTTTACCATATTTGTCATAATAACGGCCATTAGGAGCAAACCTATCCTCAACTTGTTCACCATACTGATCAAAATAATGCCACGCTCCATCAATTTCTTTGGAACCAATTGCCTTGTTACCATTTTCATCAACGTAATAGGTTCTACCATAATTTTCAACGAATTTATTAGTAACAAGAGCACCAGAGTCTTTGTCATAATAGTGACCGTCCCAGTCAAAGTCCCCTTTAACCTGAACGCCGCCTTGATTGAAGTAGACCTTAACGCCATCGATGGTTTGTGGTCCAGTTAGATCTTTACCGCTAGCATCTTTGTAATGCCAGTATCCATGCTTATCGCTGTAGTAATAACCACCAGTGACATTTGTTTCACTGTTCGAAGTTTCTGTAGATGTAGCTGTCTCACTGGCAGCTCGGTCTGTAATTACAGCTTCACGTGTTTGAGCTTTGGCTGATTCTGCAGGAGCTTGGCTAGTAGTTGTTGAAGCTATTTCACTGGTAGTTTCAGAACTTGCAACAGAAGTTGTGGCTTGTTCTGAGACATTTGTGGTGTTTTCAGTGCTGGCGGCATTTTCAGTAGTAGCCGGAGCCTCGACAACCTTTGTTTCGACAAGGTCTGCTGTCGTTTCCACGTTGGCAGTGGTAGCAGCAGTCGTATCAAGGTTTGATGAGCTGTTAGCTTTAGCTTCCTCAGCGAAAGCAGGTCTTGCGATGATGGCAAAACTTGCAAGGGCAGTTGCACATGAAAATGCAAGTAGACGTTTTTTGGACGGTTGTCCAGCAAAATTAGAATGTACTTTCATAATTTTTCCTCCTTTTTCCTAAATCCTATTATAACTTAATTTAATCGTGTTTCAATAGAATTTAAGACATTTAGCCTAAAATAAGAAAAGGCTTACAAAACTCTTTATTGGGAAAATTTTTCACAGTTTTTTCCTCCAATGGTTCTTAAACGCAAAAAAAATCCAGGACCTGAGCCCTGAATTTAGGAGATTATGAAAAAGAAAAGTTTTAGGATGGTTATAGTATATAAAGCAAAGCCTAAAGTTTTCTTAAAGTAGAAGATGAGTATTTTTAAAAATTAACTATTGACCGTCTGACCATCCTATGCCAAAGGAATTATCATTGGGAACAACGTAATCATTAAGATTCATACCTGTTTGACTGTTATAGCCATTTCTATCAAAGAAACTGTGATATTCGGGTCCATCTTCAGGATTTCCGGATTTTTTCTCAAAGACATTTTCTCCAGTAAGCTTGTTATAGCCATTTGCATCAATATTACTAAGGTATTCAGTTTGTTTTTCACTAGATGCAGTGTTAGTATTACTTTCAATAGTCGAGCTGGGAACAGTGCTTGCATTCTTTTGAGATGTCTGTGTTGTTGTGCTAGTTTGAGTGCTAGTTTCTGAGCTATTAGAAGTTTGAGCTTTTTGACTAGTTTCGCTTGTCGTCCCATCTTTAATCTCAATCAACTTTTGATAAATCTTTTGAGTTAGATCATTTTGTTGTGTGGCAGTCAATCTTCCAGAAGTTCGAATGATAATCGTACCATAAACATAATGAGATCCAGGATTTAACATGGCTGGAAGGCCATCGAAAGCACTTAAATAGTCATTTCGTTTTTTGGCGTCTTCTGTAGTTTTATAGACCTCAATATTGCCACCAGCATCAGTCCCTTTAGTTACAATATCCTTTCCTTCAATAGTGTCTGTAACTAAGCTATCGGTAAAATAGATGGATGCTGTGTAGCTACCTTGTTTATTCAATCCTTTATTTGGGTCATTGTCTTCAGTGACCGACTGAACTCCTGTGATGGTATCAATTTCTTTAAGTCTACTTTCAATAAAGCTGCTAGAAGGATTGGTTATTTGCTTTAACTGTTTAACACTTGTTTCGTACTTTTTATTTAAATCATCAAGTTTTTTGATTCCAGTTGTATAATCTAACGGTTTTTTAAGTGCTTTTATCTGTTTGTTAATATCACTTGTTGACTTTTCAATCTTAGGAATTTTTCGTTTTGCCTTCTCAGCAGCAGTGACTTCAGTCTTTAATTCAGATGAAAGGTTTTCATCTAGGGGCTTTTCTTTACTACTAAGGAGTTGATTTGCTGTCTTTATTTTATCCTCTAAACTATTATTCTGTTTTTTGATCTTTTGAGATATAGCGTTGAATGAGTTGACTGCCCTTTGATGAGGAGCAAAGGCTAAAAAATAGTAAGCAGCAATAAGACAGAGAATCGGAATAAGTCCCCAAAGGGCATTTTTCTTGAGTTTATTTTTCAATGAATTACCTCCCAAATAAGTGTTTTATTTAAAAAACATTGTTTTAATTATTCTAAATACTATATATTTTATTATACTTGAATTTTATAATAATAGGAATCTTTTTTTTCGCTTTACCGATAAAGTATAGTTTTATGTAATTAAACGCAAAAAAAATCCAGGACCTAAGCCCTGAATTTAGGAGATTATGAAAAAGAAAAGTTTTAGGATGGTTATAGTATATAAAGCAAAGCCTAAAGTTTTCTTAAAGTAGAAGATGAGTATTTTCGTGATTTACAAAGAAAGTTGCTGTTAGCTAACTAAAAAATTTAGTAAAGATTATGGTCTATAAACTAAGATGTCATAACCTGTATTCATTTACTAAAAAAGCAGTAAAACCTATAGAAGCAAGCCTTCTAATTTAGTGATTATTCTGTCCATTCTGACAATAAATGCTTAAATTGTCCCCATACAGTTTGTGAAAGAGCTACTTTTCTTCAAAAGTTATCCTGTGTAAAATAAGGGTCATAAAAACATATGAGGTGATCGCTATGACAAATCGTTACGACTTAAATAAAAATTTGGCACAAATGCTTAAAGGGGGCGTCATCATGGACGTTCAAAACCCTGAGCAGGCACGTATTGCAGAAGCAGCTGGAGCAGCTGCAGTTATGGCTTTGGAACGTATTCCAGCTGATATTCGTGCTGTGGGTGGTGTATCACGCATGAGTGATCCTAAGATGATCAAGGAAATTCAGGCCGCTGTCAGTATTCCAGTGATGGCCAAGGTGCGTATCGGTCATTTTGTGGAAGCACAGATTTTGCAGGCTATTGAGATTGATTATATCGATGAGAGTGAGGTATTGACGCCTGCTGATGACCTTATTCATGTGGATAAAACCAAGTTTGATGTGCCTTTCGTCTGTGGGGCCAAGGACCTTGGTGAAGCTCTTCGTCGTATTTCTGAAGGGGCATCAATGATTCGTACCAAAGGTGAGCCTGGGACTGGTGATATTGTCCAAGCTGTTCACCACTTGCGACTTATGAACCAAGAGATTTGCCGTATTCAAAATCTCAGAGAAGACGAGCTTTACATTACTGCCAAGGACTTACAGGTACCAATTGACTTGGTCCGTTATGTCCATGAACATGGCAAATTGCCAGTTGTCAATTTTGCGGCTGGTGGTGTAGCGACGCCTGCCGATGCTGCGCTTATGATGCAGTTGGGTGCTGAAGGTGTCTTTGTTGGTTCAGGTATTTTCAAGTCTGGCGATCCTAAAAAACGTGCGGAAGCTATTGTCAAGGCGGTGACTAACTTTGATCGTCCTGATATTTTGGCGCAAGTGTCAGAAGATTTGGGTGAAGCCATGGTTGGTATCAATAAGGATGAAATTGAAATTTTGATGGCAGAGCGAGGAAAATAGATGACAAAAATCGGAATACTGGCTCTTCAAGGTGCTTTTGCGGAACATGAGCAGGTTTTAAATTCCCTTAGTGTCCAAACGGTGCAAATCAGAAATCGGCAAGATTGGGAAACTCACTCTGACTTAGACGGGTTCATTCTACCGGGTGGAGAGTCGACAGTCATGGGCAAACTCTTGCATGATTTAGACTTGTTTGAGCCGATTAAGGCGAAAATCGAGAAAGGCTTACCTGTTTTTGGAACCTGTGCAGGTCTGATTTTGTTGGCCAAAACCATAGTAGGCGACCAAACAAAACATTTGGCAAGTATGGACATCAGTGTCGCACGCAATGCCTATGGTCGTCAGCTGGGCAGTTTTGTCACAAATGCTGACTTTAAGGGAATTGGTGAGATTCCCATGGTCTTTATTCGTGGACCAATCATTGAAACCGTTGGACCAGAAGTTGAAGTTTTATCTCAGGTCAAGGGAGCTATCGTGGCAGTCAAAGAAAAACAGATGCTTGTCACCTCGTTTCATCCAGAATTAACAGGTGACACAAGGGTCCATGCCTATTTTCTAGAGATGGTAAAACAGGTCAAACAAGACAAGCTATAATGCTAAACTCTTCATATGATTACTCTTCCACACAAAAAAATCCAGGACCCATGCCCTGGATTTAGGAGATTATGAAAAAGAAAAGTTTTAGGATGGTTATAGTATATAAATCAAAGCCTAAAGTTTTCTTAAAGTAGAGAAAAATTTATCAAAAATAGGTAAAAAGGAAGTTGACAGTTGGTCGACTTCTTTTTCATATCACCAAATCCTAATAATTTTGTTGCTCTCATAATCAAAAGAAAGCGGTCTATCCATGTTATAATTGAATTAAGCTTTTTATTCAGAATATTCTGTAAGTACTTTTCAGTTTTTCCTTGATGTTGATGGGGTATTGAATGAAAATGTTGTATCTGTAATATATATATAAATTTGTCAGATTTACAATAAAGCGAAGACTGATAAAGATTAGTATATTCTTGTTGAATAATTTTATTTAATGAGGGTTGTTTATAGTTGAAGAGGGAAATAGATGGTCTCTGAAATTGATACAGCTTGGGACTTGTTTCTGGAGGGAAAAACATCAGAAGCTAAAAAGTTGGTTGAACAAGATTTTTCCATTGATACCTGTACAGATTTAGCCGCTATCTCTGATGAGGCTTTGAACAAGGCTTTATATGATATCAATCACCGACCACGAAAATGTTTAGCTTACAGAACTGCTAGTGAAGCTCTAGAGGATGAGTTCAAGTAAATGTTGCACTTATTCTTGCAATTTATCGTATGATAATAAAAACGGGAGGTTGATTAGTGTTTAGTTTAGTAAAAATAGTATTATGGTTTATTTTTTTCTTTGCGTGGTTATTTGGTAAGTTGAGATGGAATGAAATTCGTACAACCTTTCGAGATTGGTTTCCATTTTTATATTTTATATATTTATTTTTGGTCGTTATACGGCCAGATAATGTTCAAGGATTTAATTTTATTGGTTTTGTAGTATTTTTCTTTTTTGTTATTTCAATTTATAAGGACTTTTTCCGAGGATTGAGATATTTCATAAACCAATTGAGAGTTGGAAATAAATCTATTGAAAGATTTGATAAGATAAAAAGATATCTATTTAAAGAGAAATTAGAAGATGTTTCAGAATTCTTGCTAGCTATAGTTTTAATTGGACTTATGTATATCCAAATCAACTACGCTACTCCAACTATAAGCTTGGTTAATAAAAGTAATGTGGAATTACTAGGTTTTATTGTAAGCATTTTTGGTATGTATGGAATCTATATTGGTTTCTTGCAGTATCTAGCTGGTGACGTAAAATCAGATACCTATCTAGGGAAAAGTAAAGTTAATTATCTTATTAAACAATCATTTTGGTATCATGTAACACAATCAAAAATATTTATTTTGATGTTACTAGCCACCATAATTATTCCAGTAACAGTAAAATTAAATACAGCTTTTATAAAGGAGCTTACCATACTGTGGCAGACTTCTTATATGCTATTGTTAGTTATTTATATTTTTTTACTAAGCATGAGTCTATATATTATCCGAGTTGCTTTACTGATGAAAACTAAGGATGATGAAAATCTAAAATACAACATGAGGAAACAGATTCAGGAAGATTATACAGAAACCTTTTGGTTGATTTATCGCAATAGAAGTGTATATGTGAATGATTTTCTTAAAAATAAGTTAACAAGAGATTTTGCTAAATTGGATGTAAATGAATACGAAGAATTTGTGACAAATATTTCTGATTTGGATTATTTTGATACTAGGAATTTATACTGGACCATTTTAAACAAAACAGAGAGAGGGTTTGAATTAACGAAAACTCAGAGGTTTCGTAATAAGCTTTTACTTGATGATAGATCATGGTTGGAAACTTATCAAGATAAGAACGAGTATGACTTAAGACAGGAGTGGAAAAGTTTTTATAAGTACTTTAGAACATTTATTTTTGGGAAATGGAAATTTTTAAAACAGTATAGAGATAATTTTTCTGTTGAAAATTGGAAAAATCTAATCTTAGAAGATTTAAAAATCATTGATAGGATTGTAAGAAATGATCCAACATTAGAGTCTTTAAAAATTGAGTATCCAGAAAAAGGAGAGACTAGATTTGTACGATTTCATAGAGATGAGAACAATAACGTTAGAGAGTTTTTGTTTAAAGTATTAATTAACAAAGAAGATATAAATTTAGATGGTCTTTTTGAAGATGTAAAAGAGGAAATACAAAAATATAAAGAAGATAAGACCGATCATTTTTACAGATATACATATGATTTTTTAAAATTTAGATTAATAACAATTCTAGATAAGTATGAAAATGGAGATGTAAACATAAGTTTACCAGAATTTAAAAGATTGTCCGATTACGATGTGTTTCAAAATGGTCAACGAAATGATTATGAAAACAGTATGCTTTATTCTAAAATTTGTTTCAACTACTTAGATAGAGGAAGAATTGAAGATTTTAATAAAAGTAAAATTGAAAAATCGGGGAACGTTGAATTGAGAAAACAAAAAATTAAAAATTTAATCTTAAGTATGAATGAAGAATACCGATTAGCTTTTATGTTATATCAACTATTCTATACAGATCATACTCAGTGGGATGGTAATCTTGGATTTTATGATATAGGAATCACACAAATAATGAGTTATGATGAACAATATCACTATTATTTATTTAATCAAGCGAAAAAGATTATTATTTCTGAGACAGATATTGAACATCGTATTACTGAAGGTTTCTTAAAAAAGCTATGGGATACGAGAGATAATATGATTAAAGATTTTTCTTGGTTTGACCAATTTGGTAAACAACATTTAATGTCAGATTTTAAAATTTTGTACGTCCAATCGTTGTTAACAAGAAAAGAATACCCTCGTTCGAAGAGTAGATTTAATATTGAAAGAGAATTTCCTATTAAAGTATGCAAATCACTTGTTGGAAAAATAAAAGGAAAAGAAAATCGGAAGATTTCAGTTAAAGATTTGAAATGGAGAATTAGACATAAAAAAGAAAGGATTAGTTGTTTTTGCCGAGACTATTTATTATTAACAGATCAATTAACGACTATTTTTACAAAAGAATCTTATTCTCATAAACAAAATAATGTACAAATATCAGTTGAATATCTTTTGCATAGTGGTAAAGTGAATTTATCAGATGTCATAGATAATATATCTGTAGTCAGTTTATTTCGCTTGGAATGGATTTTAAGATGGAACTATTATCAATATACTAGGGAGTCTAACTACACTAGTAGAACATTTTTTGATACGATGACTTCTAATAGTCGCTATTATTGGTCTGGTGGAGATGGAATATTAGAATTTTACATTGTTAAAATTATTGATAATTTTTATCATGATTTATATCAAGATAGAGAGTTTATAGATGGTTTTAAATATCATTTAGAATCACAACTAAATTCATTGAATAAAACTGTTGAAGAATATGTAGAGTCAATTGCTAAGAAAATTTCTGGAATAAATAATATTTCAATTCTACAGAAAGGACAAATTCTCCTAAATCTCAATGATATTTTGCATTATCAGAGCAAATGGGTTGAATTAAAGCCAAAACGGAAATATCGTTATAAATAATGAATTTTTATAACAGGATGGTTGGTTCTCTGCTGTATTTATTTTAAAGACAAATTGTAAAATATAGTGCAACAAAAAAACTCATAGCCTTTCATTGGTGTAAACTGTAAGTAACCACACAAACAGAACCCGAGGAAAAACTATGAGCTACTCCCATCTTACCATAACCGACCGAATAAAGATAGAAACCTACTTAGAATTAGGTTTGAAACCTTGCCAAATTGCAAATAAACTTGGCGTTCATAAGTCTACTATTTCAAGAGAGTTAAGACGATGCCAAAATGGTTATTCCTCAGCCTTAGCACAGGAACAGTACGACCACAGGGCTAAGCAAAAAGGTCGGAAGTCTCGTTTGACACCAAAGTTGAAAAAGGAAATTGAGGACGGTTTAAAATCCTCCTGGTCACCTGAACAGATTTGTGGCCGCTATCAGCTTGAACAAAAGCCAATGGTAGCTTTTAAAACTATCTATAACTGGCTCTATGCTGGTTTAATTGATCTGGATTTAAGCGTCCTTCGTCGTAAAGGAAAAACTCGACAACCCAAAGAAACACGTGGAACATTTAGGATTGGTACGTCGATTGCCAAACGTCCTAAAGAGGTCAGGAATCGTGAGACATTTGGTCACTGGGAACTTGATACTGTAGTGTCTTCCAGAGGCAAAAGCAAGGGCTGTTTAGCGACCTTCCTAGAGCGAAAAACGCGCTTTTACTTAGCTTTCAAGATCCCAGATAGAACAGCCAAATCCATGTTTTCAGCCATCGAACAACTTTGTAAGCTATTTCCAAAAGAGGCTCTTAA
>OFDA01000184.1_pt1 | contig 34993 bp, 24 predicted proteins | sample 1520921 | NCBI WGS metagenome assembly OFDA01 (sample SAMEA2699028, study PRJEB24076) | metagenome
ACGCAACCTCGCAGCATCGCCGCGACATGATTGAGCAGGCGGCCGGCGTGGTGAAGTACCGCCGCCGCCAGGAGAAGACCAGCCGCAAGCTGGAGTCGGTGGCCTCTAACCTGACGCGCCTGAGCGACCTGGCGAGCGAGCTGGATTCGCAGCTTCAGCCGCTAAGCGACCAGGCCGAGTCCGCCGCGACCGCGCGGCAGCTGCAGGGGCGCATCCGCCAGCTGGAGTCGGTGCTTTTGGCCCGTCAGCTGGGTGTTCTGCGTGCCGAACAGGAGCAGGCCGCCATCACCGAGGCGCAGGGTACCCGCCGCGCCGAGGGCTTGAGCGAGCAGCTGCGGGCGGCCCGCGAGGCGGCCGAGGCACATCGCGAGGGGCAGCTTCGGCTCACCGCAGAGGTGACGGTAGCTCAGGCCGCGGTGTCTTCCCTGCGCGAGTCCGCCGCGCGCGTGCGCACCGTGCAGTCCATCGCGGCCGAGCGCGTGCGCACCTACCGCGTGGAGCTGACGGAGGCGACCGCCGCCGCCCGTGCCGGGTACGAGCGCGCCCTGGAGGCTTTAGAGGAGCGCCGCGAGGAGTCCGAGCGTGCCACCGAGCAGTACGCCGGCTTTGAGGAACGCTACGCGGAGGCGCTCGACCGGGTGGAGCGTGCCGCTGAGGCCGTGGAGCGCTGCGAGCGGAGCACGGGGGAGGCGGCGCACCGCCGGGTTCGCGCGCAGGAGCAACTGGATGCGGCCCGCGCCGAGGCCGTGGAGGCGACCCGCGCCTACGCGGCGGCCTCCGAGCGTGCCGCGACCCTGCGTGAGGCGCTGGGGCAGAGTCTGGGGGAGGACCCCGTCGGAGGTACCGTAGCCGAGAGCCCCGCGCCCGGGGATTCCGCAGGCTCGAGCTCTACCGCTTCGGATGAGGGTGACTTCGACCCCGAGACCGGCGAGTTGCTGGAGCACGCCGCACCGGCGGGCTCCGGGGCGTCCGCCGAGGGTGCCCTGCGCGTGCTTAACGCCGTGCAGATTGACCCCGAGTACGCTCGCGCGGCGGCCTGCGCCCTGAGCGCCCTGGCCACGGCCGCGCTTACCGAGTCCTCCGCTGCCCCCGACCGTTCCCACCTGCGCGGTGAGGCCCCCTCACTCGAGCAGACCCCCACTGTTTCTCTTCCCGAGCTCCACGCGGAGCGCCTGGCCGAGCTGGGCGTGCGCGCGGCCCTCGAGGTCGTCGAACCCCTGAGCGAAGAGGCCGCCGCGCTGAGCGGCATCGATGAGCACGCTCTGGCACGTGTGGGCGCCGCCCTGCGCGAGCGCCTGGCCGGAACCCTCTTCGCCCCGAGCCCCGAGGTGGCCGAGGCCGCCCTGCGCTTGCTGACCGCCGAAAATCCCTCGCACCCCGAAACCCCCGAGGGCTCCAAAGACCCCGAGACCTCCGATGGTGAAACCGCTGGTCGGGACGTTTTTTGGCGCGTCTTTGATGCGCGCGGAGTCGAGTACACCCGCTACAGCCTGCTCTACCCGGCCGAGGGCGTGAGCGCCCTGGAACTGGCCGCCGCCCACCGCGAGGCCGAGCGCGCTGTGTCCCTCACCCGCGCCTCCTTGGACGATGCCGAAGCCGCCGTGACCCGCGCCCGCGCCGCCTCGGAGGCAGCGGTCGAGGACGAGCGAGAGGCCGCCAAGGCAGCCGGCGTGGCCGCCGCCGAACACGCCCGCGCCCGTGCCGAGGCCGAGTCCCTGAAGGACTCCGCGCTGAACGTTCAGAACGAGCGCGCCCGCCACGTCGAGCGCCTGGCCGCCGCCGAGCGCGCCGTGAGCGAGGCTGAGTCCGCCTATCGCGCCGCCCGCATCCGCGAGGACGAGTACCTGGCCGGCACGGGGGAGCAGGCCCCCGCCGCCACGGTGGAGCGCCGTGCCCGCCGACTGCTCGAGGTGCTCTCCGCCGAGGTAAGCGAACGCGAGGGGCAGCTGCGCGAGCTGAGCGCCGAGCTGGAGAAGACCCGCGAGAGCGCCCTTGCCGCCGATGAGGAGGTGCGCGACCTGCAGTCGAGCCACGCCGCGGCCCTGACCCTGCTGGCCCGCGCCCAGACTGAGGCGGCCCGCGTGCAGGAGCGTCTGCAGGCTCTGGCCGAGCGGGTGCGCCTGCAGACGGGTGTGAGCCTGGAGCAGCTGGGGGAGGACTATTCCGAACAGCTGCCCGTGGACGTCTCCGAAAATACCGAATGTGCCGCGGGGGCGCCCGAAAATGCCGCGGAAAAGGACGCAACCGAAAATACCGAAAGCGCCGCGAAGAATGTAGAAAACGCCGATAGCGCGGAAAATCCCGAGGATGAACCCTCCGAACGTACGGTCCCCACCTCCGTCGTGCGCGCCCGCCTGGAGGCGACCCGCGCCGAGCTCGCAGCCCTGGGCGCCATCAACCCGCTGGCCCTTGAGGAGTACGAGGCCCTCTCCGAGCGCCACGCCTACCTGAACCAGCAGATTGACGACCTGAAGGCGACCCGCCGCGACCTCAACACGGTCATGGACGAGGTGAGCTCCCACATCGCCGAGGTCTTCACCGCCGCGCTGGAGGATATTAACACCCACTACCGCCGCATCTTCGCGACGCTCTTCCCCGGAGGCAAGGGCCACCTGGAGCTCGACGACCCGGCTGACCCGCTGAATGCCGGCGTGGAGATTCACGCCCGTCCGGCCGGTAAGAAGGTCAAGCGCCTTTCCCTGCTCTCGGGCGGTGAGCGCTCGCTGGCCTCGCTGGCCCTGCTGATCGCAATCTACATGTCGCGTCCCTCGCCCTTCTACGCCCTTGACGAGGTGGAGGCCGCCCTGGACGACCGCAACCTCACGCGCCTACTGCAGGTGTTGGGCGAGCTGGGGGAACGCTCGCAGCTGATTGTGGTGACGCACCAGAAGCGCACGATGCAGATGGCGCAGACCCTGTACGGGGTGTCGATGCGCGAGGGCGTCTCCTCCGTGCTGTCTCAGGATATGGAAGAGCTACGCGAGTTGCTTTAGGAATTCCTCAGAATGGACCCGCTTGGGGCTCTATCACGCCCCTCGACGGTGTTCGGGCAGGCGCGCCGGGGTACTATTGAAAATTATGGGTGAGCACCCGTCGGCACGCTTTCTTGAAGCCTTTCGGATTTTCCGCGCATTTCTTAAATGGTGCGGGAAAATCCGTCGTCACCGGTCGGGTTCACCCCGTTCAGGCCCGATGCGCCGCCCCGCACCCGCGGGCCCGCGAGATTCGCGCATCCGGCATCAACCATCCAGGGAAGGAATAGTGATGAGCGAAAACCTGGCAGATGCTTTCCTCAACGGTAAGTCGTTGAAGAATGCCCCCGGCCCCTACTTTGGTGAGTACGGCGGGCGGTGGATGCCCGAGTCGCTGATTGCCGCCATGGATGAGCTGGAAACCACCTTTAACGAGGCGAAGAACGACCCCGAATTCTTGGCCGAGTTCAAGCGCCTCTCGGCCGAGTACTCGAACCGTCCGTCGCTGCTGACCGAGGTTCCGAAGTTCTCGGAGCACGCCGGTGCCCGCGTCTTCCTCAAGCGTGAGGACCTGAACCACACCGGTAGCCACAAGATCAACAACGTGCTGGGCCAGGCTCTGCTGGCTAAGCGCATGGGTAAGACCCGCCTGATTGCTGAGACCGGTGCAGGTCAGCACGGTGTGGCCACCGCGACCGCCGCAGCCCTGTTCGGCATGGAGTGCGTGGTCTACATGGGTGAGGAGGACACCGAGCGTCAGGCCCTGAACGTGGCTCGTATGCAGCTGCTGGGCGCGAAGGTGATTGCGGTTCAGAATGGTTCCCGCACCCTGAAGGACGCCATTAACGAGGCGCTACGCGATTGGGTTGCGAACGTTGAGAACACTCACTACCTGCTGGGTACTGCCGCGGGTGCGCACCCGTTCCCGGCGATGGTGCGTTTCTTCCATGACGCTATCGGTTCGGAGGCGCGCGAGCAGATTCTGGCTGAGACCGGCCGCCTGCCCGACGGCCTGGCCGCCTGCGTGGGTGGCGGCTCGAACGCGATTGGCCTGTTCCACGCGTTCCTGGACGACCCTTCGGTTGAGATTTACGGCTTTGAGGCCGGCGGCGACGGTGTGGAGACCGGCCGTCACGCGGCGACTATTACTCTGGGTCGCCCGGGCATGTTGCACGGTGCGATGACCTACCTGATGCAGGACGAGGACGGCCAGACCATTGAGTCCCACTCGATTTCGGCGGGTCTGGACTACCCGGGTGTGGGCCCGGAGCACTCGTACCTCTCCGATATTGGCCGCGTGACCTATGAGCCGGTGACCGATACCGAGGCCATGGATGCGCTGAGCCTGCTCTGCCGCACCGAGGGCATCATTCCGGCGATTGAGTCTTCGCACGCCCTGGCTGGCGCGCTGCGTGTGTGCCAGCGCTGGGCCGCTGAGGACCCGGAGGCCGCCCGCGAGAAGACCATGATTGTGTGCCTATCGGGCCGCGGCGATAAGGACATGGAGACCGCTCAGAAGTGGTTCGGCCTGGGCAAGGCCATCCCGTCCTCGACCCTGATGACCGGCAACAAGGAGGCCGCCGCCTCCGCTGAAAAGAACGCACAGACCGAGAGCGAGGCTATGTAATGAGCTACCAGGACTTCATTCCTCACGCCGCCCCCTACGAGGTGGTGGACGGTACCTTCCCTCCCGCTAACCCCGATTCGCCCCTGGCCGCTCGCCTCGCGCAGTGCGAGGTCGAGGGCCGCGCGGCCCTGATCGGCTACCTGCCGGTGGGTTTCCCCACTCTGGAGGAGTCCATTGACGCAGCGATTGCCCTGGGCAACAACGGCGCGGACATCATCGAGCTGGGCGTCCCCTACTCCGATCCGGTGATGGACGGCCCGGTGATTCAGAAGGCGACCGGCCAGGCCCTGCAGAACGGTTTCAAGCTTTCCCAGCTCTTTGAGGCGGTCCGCCGTATCACCGAGGCCACCGATGCGGTGATCGTGGTCATGACCTATTGGAACCCGGTGCTGGCCTACGGCGTGAAGCGCTTCGCGCGTGACCTGGCAACCGCCGGTGGCGCGGGCATGATTACCCCCGATCTGGTGCCCGATGAGGCGTCGGCTTGGTTTGCCGCTTCCACCGAGTACGGTCTGGATCGTATTTTCTTGGCTTCGTTGTCTTCGTCGCCGGAGCGTCTGAAGACCATCGCGAAGGCTTCGAGCGGTTTCGTATACGCAGTGTCGGTTATGGGTGTGACCGGTGCCCGCGCCTCCGTGTCGGAGGCGGCCCGCACTCTGGTGGCGGACATCAAGGCCGCCGGTGCGCAGCGCGCCTGCGTGGGCCTGGGCGTGTCGACTCGTGCTCACGTGGAGGAGATTGGCGAGTACGCGGACGGCGTGATTGTCGGTACCGCGCTGGTGAAGGCCCTGGCCTCCGGCGGCGTGGATGCGGTGGCCCGCCTGACCCGCGAGCTGGCGGGGCGTGAGGCTTAATGTCGGCCTTGCTTTCGGCGGCGGCCCTGCCGGCGCTATCGATTCCTTCGCCGAGCATTTCGTACCTGCAGTTGGGCCCGTTCCGTGTGCATTTCTATGCCCTGTGCATTCTGACGGGTATGGCGGTGTGCTTGTGGCTGGGTTCTCGCCGCTGGAAGGCGGTGGGTGGCACTCCGGAGCGTGTTTTTGACGTGGCGATGTGGGCCATCCCGGCCGGTATTGTGGGTGCCCGCGCCTACCACGTGCTGATTACCGACCCGGGTAGCTATTTCGGTCCGAACGCCGCCGATCCGTGGGCCTTCCTGAAGATTTGGGAGGGCGGCATCGGCATTATGGGTGCCGTGTCGGTGGGTGCGCTGGGTGCCTGGTACGGTTGCCGCCGCTACGGCATGAACTTCGCGGCCTTCGCGGATGCGGTGGCCCCCGGCATCCTGCTGGCTCAGGCCTTTGGCCGCTGGGGTAACTGGTTCAACCAGGAGCTGTTCGGCAAGCCGACGACCCTGCCGTGGGGCCTGGAGATTAGCACCTCGAGCGGTAATTTCCCCTCGCAGTATCCGGCCGGCACGCTGTTCCATCCGACGTTCCTGTACGAGTCGCTGTGGAACCTGCTGGGTGTGGCGCTGCTGCTGTGGCTGGGCCGTAAGGGCGTACTGAAGCTGGGTCAGACCCTGTGGCTGTACGTGTTCTACTACGGCGTGGGCCGCCTCTTCATTGAGGTGTTCTTGCGTATTGATACGTCGGAGATGCTCTGGGGTGTTCGTATTCACGTGTGGACGGCTCTGATTTTGGTTCTGCTGGGTGCTACTGGTTTTGTGGTGGCCGGTCGTCGCGCGGCGGCGAAGGTGGCCGCAGGCATTGAGCCCGGTCCCGTGGAGGTCGCTCCGAAGCGTTCGGAGAAGAAGGCCGCGAACGTCGCCGAGGACTCGGACGACTCCGCGGACTCCGACGAGAAGTCGGAGGGTACCGAAAAGGCCGAGAAGTCGGAGGACGCCGCGTCCAGCTGATGTTTTCGGTAGCCAATCGTTCATGATGAAAACCGCCGGATGGGGGAGTACCCCGTCCGGCGGTTTTTCTGTGTTTGAGCCCGCGTGTGAGTGAGCATGTGAGCCAGAGTGGCCCTGTGCTTGGCTCTGCATTGGCCCCCGCCCCGTCCTGCGTCGGGGGTTCTGATCTTGTGGGCTGATAAGCTTGCGGAGCGTGGTTTGTCTTTAGGGTGGTATGCGCACCAAACTTAATATTTAAATCTTTTCTGAACGCCTCTCAATCAGCTCTGGTTGGGAGACGTTCTCATTTTCTGTTTTGGTTTGTCATAGCGGCATAAGTACCTTATGCGTTCTGACGCATTAGTCGTTCGGAACCCTAACGCGGGGGATTGGGCTCTCCCATTCTTCGCGGCGAGGCACGTTCATGGATACGCTACGTCACATTCGGGCTGCATCCTTCACAGAAGAGGAGAGCTATTTTACGGTGGAAGTGTCATAACCCACCGATACCGCGCTAAGACAGTGTGGGCGCGGTATTCCCCGAAGGAGATGCCATGAGCACCCAGAAGACGATGAAGGCAGTTGTTGTTCCCGAGCATTCGGATGGCTCGGTTGAGGTTCGTGAGGTCCCGGTTCCCAACGTCGGGTACGGTCAGGCCCTGGTCAAGATTGAGTATTCGGGCGTGTGCCACACCGACCTGCACGTTGCTTCGGGTGACTTTGGTGAGGTTCCCGGCCGCATCCTCGGTCACGAGGGTATCGGCGTGGTCGTTGAGGTCGGCGAGGGCGTCGAGTCCCTGAAGGTGGGCGACCGGGTGTCGGTGGCCTGGTTCTTTGAGGGCTGCGGCCACTGTGAGTACTGCACCTCGGGTCGTGAGACCCTGTGCCGTTCGGTCAAGAACGCCGGCTACACTGCCGACGGCGGCATGAGCGAGTACACTCTGGTGCCCGCCGACTACGCGGTCAAGGTGCCTGAGGGCCTGGATCCGGCGCAGGCCAGCTCGATTACATGTGCGGGCGTGACCACCTACAAGGCTATTAAGGAGTCGCTGGTTCGCCCGGGTCAGTGGCTGGTTGCTTACGGTGCTGGCGGTCTGGGTAACCTGGCGGTGCAGTACGCGAAGAAAGTTTTCGGCGCTAAGGTCATCGCCGTGGACATCAACGATGACAAGCTGGCTTTGGCCCGTGAGACCGGCGCTGATTACGTCATCAACGGCCGTGAGGTGCAGGACGTTCCGGCTCGTATTCGCGAGCTGACCGATGGTGGTGCACACGCAGCCGTGGTGACTGCTGTGTCGAAGGTTGCTTTCAACCAGGCGGTGGAGTCGGTGCGCGCGGGTGGTTCCGTGGTGGCTGTTGGTCTGCCCTCGGAGATGATGGAGCTGTCCATCGTGAAGATTATTCTGGACGGTATCCGCGTGGTGGGTTCGCTCGTGGGTACCCGCCAGGATTTGGCGGAGGCCTTCCAGTTTGGTGCCGACGGCATCGTGGTCCCCGTCGTGAAGCTGCGTGCCGTGGATGAGGCGCCGGAGGTCTTCAAGGAGATGGCCGCAGGCACGATTACCGGCCGCATGGTGCTGGATTTCGCAAGCCTATAAGGAGGCGGTGCCCGGCGCTCGCGGTGTGAGCCGCGGCTGACCGGGTGATGAAGCGTCTAGGGCGCATCCCGTGTAGCGGGGGAGTAGGGGTACTTTCTCGTGGTGCATACGGCACGGGGTGCGCCCTAGCTTACGTTGTGCCCTGGACTCCTTGTGGCTTGTGGCGAGGGTTCCCGGAGCGGGTGTTTGGGCGTGGAGAAATCTGGTATGCCCGCTGAGAGTGCGACACACCTAAACGTAATATATTCATAAAATTATTTTGAAATAATCGATGATTATCTCAAAAATCCTAGTAAATTATCGATAAAAGATGCATTATTTGACATCTAAAGAATTCAAAATGTATTATTAATAGATAAACTTTCAACCGATAGTTGAGTCGTAATATTTGTCGAAATGATAGGCGAGAGCCCCTCCTCCGACCTACCCTTGGAAGAGGGATACGACGCATGAAGGAACCGCCCTCCTAGATATCGGCTCCTTCCTCGGAGCATCGCATCCCGGGTGAATTTCAGCATCTTCGTACCGTGCCGTTATTCGCCATGAGTCCTACGTCCGGTTAGGTTGCCCCCTCTAGACGCCTCCTGAGACTAGGCCTCATAGTGATTAGTGTGGGCCCCACGGGCGTAGTCAAGGGGGATTGCGTTCGCCACACTAATCCGAGGCCCGCCTCTTGAGATGACTCGCCCCACCTGCACGGTGGCGGCGTGACACAGACTTACCTGCCGGCACGGGTAACATAGCCGGGTTTCTCTACTCACTCGGTAACCCACCCCGCTCGCGGCAGCGCCGAGCCCTCTGATCCTGTGCGAGATAGGAGATGGAGAGTTCGCATCCTTAGAGCGGAAACGACGAGGGGCACCTTCTTTGGTAGAAGGTGCCCCTCAATCTCTATATTTTGTGCTGTTCTGCTAGGTCGTAGGCCTAGTAGATGCCGCGCTGAGCGGTCCAGCGAATGGTGCCGCGCTCAAAGTCCATGTAGTACACGCCGTTTGCGTAGGACTCATTGCCACGTGCGGCACCGTAACGGGCCGTGTTGCGTGCCCAATGGTTGTAGATTGCGCCGTTACCGTTAGTCTCGTAGGTACCGTATGCGTTCGACCAGAGCAGCATCTTGCCGGAGGCGAAGCGCACCTGAGCGCCCGTGGAGTTGGCGGTCTCATCGGTCACAGGGGATCCCCAGGCACCGCGGTTTTCCAGGAAGCGGTAGTAGAACGCCCCGCCGGTATTCAGACGGTGGGTGCCGGTCTTTTCGCTCCAGATGAAGGTGCGGCGACCCGAGAATTCCTGCTTGACGATGCCGCCACCCAGGTTCTCTTCATCCGTGGTGGGTGCGCCCTGGGCGCCGGAGTTACGCCATGCCCAGTAGATGCTGCCTCGCTCGTTGAGGGTGTGCGTTCCGGTGCTCTCGGTCCAGTAGGCGCCCTCACCGTTGGCGAAGGAGACCGCCACGGTCTGGAAGCGTCCCTCTTCATTGGTGGCCAGGCCGCGGTAGCGGGCCACGTTGGAACGGAACTTGTAGTCCAGACCGCCGTCGGTCACTACCCAGTGCGCCCCGTTTGCGTTCGTCCAGTAGATGGTTTTGCGGTTGCTGAACTTCTGGGCGTATACGCCGTTGCCGAGGTTGTATTCGGCCCCCAGGGGGTTACCGTAGAAGTCGCGGTTACGGTTCCATGCCGCGCCGATGCCGGTGCGGATGTCGATTGAGCCGGTCGGGGTGACAACCACATTCGGGTTCAGAGTGGGCTGGTTGTGCTCCTTGGCCCAGTTGCGGTGTTCTGCCTTCGGATTCTTCGCCAGAACCTTCAGGTCTTCGAAGCTACCGGGGAAGAAGTTGGAGTCACCCACGAACGGGCCCGAGTCGGTGAACTGCCAGATGTCGTAGCCGTTCCAGCCTGCAGGAATACGACCCACGACGGTGGAATAGCTGGCCAGGTGCAGCGGCAGGGAACCGAATTCCTGGGAGCTCACGCACTGGGACCACCAGGAGGTTGCGGTGTACACCATGGGCGCGCGGCCGGTCAGGGCGCGGTAGGTGTCCACGAAGTCGCGGATCCAGGCGGTCAGCTGTGCCGGGGTCATGTTATAGCAGGTGTTGCCGTAGGCGGGGTAGGGGTTGAACTCGATGTCCAGCAGGCCGGGCAGGGTCTGCCCGTCGTTGGTCCAGCCGCCACCGTTTTGTACAAAGTAGCGGGCCTGATCGGCGCCGGAGGAAGTGCGGGGGTTGGCGAAGTGGTAGGCGCCGCGCACCATACCGACGGAGGCTGAGCCGCTGTACTGCTGCCGGAAGTAGGGGTTGGTGTAGTATGCACCTTCGGTGGCCTTCACGTAGGCGAATCGGGAGCCTGCCGCCCAGGCGCTTGCCCAGTCTACGTTCTGCTGGTACGAGGAGACATCCATGCCGAGGGTGCCGCCGCTGGGGGTCCAGGCGGAGCGGCCAGGAGCCAGTGCCTGCGCTGAGGAGCTACCCGCGGAGAGTCCGCTCAGGGTGGCCGCGGAGGCGGGGGCTGAGGTCGCACCGGTGCGGGCGTTGGCGGTGCCCAGGCGTTCGCGCTCGCCGGCGCCCATGGCGGGGTTGTTGCGTTCGACCTGCGCGGGATCCGGGGCGGGTGCGTAAGTGAGGTCCTCGTACGGGGTGTTCGCATCGACGGCCTGTGCGCCGGTGGAGGCAGATGCGGTAGCCGCGGGGTTTGTGGAAGCCTCGGGGGCTGCGAAGGCTGCAGGAACAGTGGCCAGGGAGGAGACTAGGAGCGAGAGGGCGCCGGCTGATGCCATAAGGGAGCGGGCCGCCGCGGAGCGCCCGGCAGTCTGAAGTTTCTTCATGTGTTATGCCTGTGTTTGAGGTGAATGTGAATAGGTGTGATCCCGGCACGCGGTGGAACGGGCCGGTGCGGAGCGAACGGGTCGTTCTGCAACGGGCGTACGTGTGCGGTTGCCGGTGATGTGAGTGAAATGGTGACCGCATTCGGGCGCGACAATCCGTTGAGGGTACAGTAGTCCCTCATGGATTTGTGGTTGGATTCTTGCCACCGGAAGAAGATACGCCACTACAGGGGTAGCGGGCCGGTGATGGAGTGGCAGGCGCCGATGGGCACAGGTAACAGGGTACGGCACGAGCGGCGTGAAACGCAATGTTTCTGGGGTTTTTGGACGGCCTTTTCTCACCTATGCACTTTTATTTAGGGCTATACGGTGGAGGGGAAGTGTGGGGGTGGCAAGAGGGTATGAAAGAAGGGGTGGGCCGCACACACAAAGACCCACCCCTCAGTTTCCGGGTACTTGTTTTTGGCGCGGCCTCGCACCGGTACCCGGAGTTTCATGATCGATGCAGGAGAGATGAAACCATCGATCACTGTGTGGTGCCGTTCGGCACGTTTTGAATCGCGCATTCCGCACCCGAATGCATCCGTCTCAACCGTTGAACGGGAGGTCCGGTGCGATGGGGCGGGGTATACACGAAAGCTCAGCGATTCCCTGGGGTGGCTATGCTAGCCCAGTCCTAGAGGAATTTGGCAATGTCCTCGACCAGAGGCTTGAGGGTCTCGCGGTCGGTGTATTCTGCCTTGCCGGTCTTGTAGCATTCGAGCATCTGCTTGATGCCCTCGTTGGGGTGCGGGTTGGCCATGAGCCATGCGCGCACCGGGCCCTTGAGGGCGGTCTTGTGAGCCAGCGAAATCTTATCGAAATCGATGCCGCCACGCAGGTGGTAGACGGGACGACCCTCGGTCAGCTCGGGGGTGTAGCTCTTGGCTACAGCCTTGTCCAGTAGCTTCTTCGAGTACTCGCCAGTGAAGGATACGGTGAAGAACGCGGTGCGGTTCTTCTTCGGGGCGATAACCGGCAGAATCTTCTTGCGAAGGGCCGGGGCGCCATTGAGGAATCCACCATAGTCGCTACCTGCAATCACGAAGGCATCGAATGCCTCTGCCTGCTCGGGGGTTACCTTGGCGGCGGGGACAGTCTCAACCTCGGGGGCCTGCGGGAGTGCACGCAAATCTTCTGCCAGCCAGGTGGCATACTGTTCGGTGTAGCCGTAGGTGGAGCCGAAGATAATCAGCACGCGAGTAGTCATCTGTGTACCTTCCAGATATATTTCGCATTTCAAATACTAATTATTGCTTCCAATATATGCTAGGCGCGCGAAAATGTGAAATCGCCTAGCCGTGGAAGCCTTGTTCATTTTCTCATAGGTGACCGCGAGAGGGGACCCTGCCCTCTAAACACGCCCGAAGGTTAATGGGTGTGACCAATTATTACAACACTTATCTTCTCTGGGTGGAAAGTACCTTAAATAGCGTATGCCGCGACTTTGTGCGGAACGGGTGTCAATGAGAGTGATAGGGGGATTTTAGGTGCGAGGCGAAACACTGATTTCCTGAACAGAAAGACTGGAATAGACATACCCAAGAAGCTGTAAAACCCCTATAATTGAGAAAGAATCCCACGCCTTCGGCATGTTCCAATCTGTTGGAAAGTGTGGGAATGAGTGGGAGATTAGTAATGATCTTCCCTAAAAAACCGGCGTTTCCCCCTAAAAGGGTGCGCGAAACAACACACAAAGGTTAGGTACATGAGGCGCGCAAAAATCGTTGCAACCATCGGTCCGGCAATCGAATCCCCCGAGAAGATCTCCGAGGCAATCAAGGCTGGCCTGAACGTCGCCCGTCTGAACATGAGCCACGGTGACCACGCCGAGCACCAGGCACGCTACAACACCATCCGCGAGGAGTCTGCAAAGCTTGGCAAGGACGTTGCTATCCTCGCCGACCTGCAGGGCCCCAAGATTCGCCTCGAGCGTTTCGCAAACGGCAAGGAATACCTTGAGCCCGGTGCAGACTTCACCATCACTTCCGAAGATGTTGAAGGTACCGCAGAAATCTGTGGCACCACCTACAAGGGCCTGCCCGGTGACGTAAAGCCCGGTGACAAGCTTCTCCTCGACGACGGTAAGATTCGCCTCGAAGCTATCGAGGTGACCCCGACCCGCGTTCGTACCCGCGTGGTCGTTGGCGGCCCCATCTCCAACAACAAGGGCATTAACCTGCCCGGCGCAGCGGTCTCCCTGCCCGCACTGACCGAGAAGGACGCAAACGACCTGCGCTTCGCCCTGAAGATGGGTGCAGACATTATCGCTCTCTCCTTCGTCCGTACCGGTGCAGATGTTGAGCCCGTCCACAAGATCATGGAAGAAGAGGGTATTCGCCTACCCGTCATCGCCAAGATTGAGAAGCCCCAGGCAGTGGACAACCTGCAGGATATTATCGACAAGTTCGACGGCATCATGGTCGCTCGTGGTGACCTCGGTGTTGAGCTGCCCTTCTCTGAGGTTCCCCTTGTCCAGAAGAAGGCTATCGACATGGCACGCCGCTGGGCAAAGCCCGTCATCGTGGCAACCCAGGTGCTCGAGTCCATGACCGATAACCCCGTTCCTACCCGTGCAGAGGTTTCTGACTGCGCTAACGCAATCCTCGACGGTGCAGACGCAGTGATGCTTTCGGGTGAGACCTCGGTCGGTAAGTACCCGATTCTGACCCTGCAGGCTATGGCAGCAATCGTCAAGGACACCGAAAAGGGTGGTCTGTACCGCGTGCCCGAGCTGGATCGCAAGCCTCGCACCCGCGGTGGCGCAATTACCCGTGCGGCAGTGAACATTGCCGATCAGCTGGATGCAAAGCTCATCGTGACCTTCACCCAGTCCGGTGACTCCGCACGTCGTCTGGCACGTCTGCGTCCCGAGACCCCCGTGGTTGCATTCACCACCAGCTCGAAGGTTCGTTCCTTCCTGTCCATGCTGTGGGGTGTTGAAGCTGAGCAGGTTGAGATGATTGCTGATCAGGAAGCTATCTTCACCTTCGTGGACGAGTACCTGCTCAAGAACGGCCTGGCAGAAGCTGGCGACCTGGTCGTCGTTGCTGCCGGTGCTCCCGCAGGTCGCGCAGGTACCACCAACATGGTTCAGGTGCACCGCGTCTCCGGTGCCGATGGCGAGCGTGAGGATTTGCGTCCTTACGAGGAGAACGAGGTCAAGCGCTAAGCCGCTAACGCTCTCTGAGAGGTAATCCGGGGTAGCTCCCGGAAGATACTGCTCGTTATATGGAACCGCCGCCCGGTCGTGAACTTTCACGGTCGGGCGGCGGTTCTTTGTCTCTGTAGTTGCCTCATCCGGTCTGCGTGTGGGGGAAGAAGCGGACACAAAAAAGCGGTGGAAAAGCTTGAAGCCTTTCCACCGCTTAGTTCGGTGCCCGAGGTGGGACTCGAACCCACACTCCGAAGAACCTGATTTTGAGTCAGGCGCGTCTGCCAATTCCGCCACTCGGGCGCGTCGCATGCGGAATGCGACACCTCTATGATTCTAACCCAGGTGCTCTAGAAAATCTAATCATTGGCGGGGGAGGGGAAGGAAGGAACGCTGTCCGGCATCTGTTGCAGGTAGCTCTGAACGTTGAGTAACGCATGGGAGGACGGAAAGCATCCGACGTGTTTGCCGGTGCTTCCTTGCTGTGCTCGCGGTGAACCTCGCGCATTATCCACAGGTAGAAGCGGGGGAGAATGCGCGTATCCTGTATCCTTAAAGACTGACTAACCATCCCCGCACGCCCCCGCGGTGGGGGCCACCTCAACGTTAAGAAAGTGATCACGGATCGTGTTCAATTCTCTCTCCGACCGCTTGACGGCAACCTTTAAGAACCTGCGCGGCAAGGGCCGCCTCTCCGAGGCAGACATTGATGCAACCGTCCGCGAAATCCGTCGCGCCCTGCTCGACGCCGACGTCGCGGTGCCCGTGGTCCGCGAGTTCGTCGCCCACGTGAAGGAACGTGCCCTTGGTGCGGAGGTATCCGAGGCACTCAACCCCTCCCAGCAGATCGTCAAGATTGTGAACGACGAGCTAGTGAGCATCCTGGGTGGTTCTACCCGTCGCATCAACATGGCCAAGAGCGGCCCGACCATCATCATGCTCGCGGGTCTGCAGGGTGCCGGTAAGACCACCCTGGCCGGCAAGCTGGCCTACTGGCTGAAGGGCCAGGGTCACACCCCCATGCTGATTGCCTCTGACCTGCAGCGCCCCAACGCGGTGACCCAGCTGAAGGTTGTTGGTGAACGCGCGGGTGTGCCCGTGTATGCGCCGCACCCCGGTGTAACCAGCGAATTTGACGTGCCCACCGGCGATCCCGTGCAGGTAGCACGTGACGGTGTGGCTGAGGCGCGCGCCAAGCTGCACGACGTGGTGATTGTCGATACCGCGGGTCGTCTGGGCGTTGATGCCGAGCTCATGCAGCAGGCACGCGATATCCGCGATGCTATCGAGCCGAACGAAGTTCTGTTCGTCATCGATGCGATGATCGGCCAGGACGCCGTGAATACCGCTAACGCCTTCAACGAGGGCGTGGACTTCACCGGTGTAGTCCTGTCCAAGCTGGATGGTGATGCCCGCGGTGGTGCGGCGCTGTCGGTGGCTTCGGTGACCGGCAAGCCGATTATGTTCGCCTCTACCGGTGAGAACGTCACTGACTTTGAACAGTTCCACCCGGACCGTATGGCAAGCCGCATCCTGGATATGGGTGACATCCTGACTCTGATTGAGCAGGCTGAAGCTCAGTGGGATAAGGCTGAAGCTGACCGCATGGCGAAGAAGTTCATCGATCAGGAAGACTTCACTTTTGAGGACTTCCTGGCTCAGATGCAGCAGATTCGTAAGCTTGGTTCCATGAAGAAGCTGCTCATGATGATGCCCGGTGCGGCTCAGATGCGTCAGCAGCTTGAGGCTTTTGACGAGCGCGAGATTGACCGTGTGGAGGCGATTGTTCGCTCTATGACCCCGCACGAGCGTGTGGCTCCGCGCATCATTAACGGTTCTCGTCGTGCCCGTATCGCTAAGGGTGCGGGTGTGACCGTGTCTGAGGTGAACCAGCTGATGGAGCGTTTCGCTCAGGCTCAGAAGATGATGAAGAAGCTCGCTTCGGGCAAGATGCCCGGCATGCCCGGCGGTATGCAGATGCCCGGTATGGCGGCTGCAGCGGGTGGCGCTCGTAAGAACGCGAAGAACAACAAGAAGAAGAAGGCCCGCTCCGGCAACCCGCAGAAGCGTGCGGCGCAGGAGGCGGCAGCAGCTAAGGCGCAGCAGGCTCGCGCCGGTGCTGCCTTCGGCCAGCAGGCACAGGACCAGCAGATGGATCTGTCCAGCATGAACCTGCCGAAGGGCTTCGAGAAGTTCCTGCAGTAGGAGCAGACGCAACCCCGTAAGGGGTGGTACGGGTGCGCATCGACTTGACGGTGCGCACCCGTACCGATATGGCGCCCGATGAGGGGGCCGAAGGGAGGGACAATGACTCAGAACGAGCAGAACGGGGAGCGCGAAAACCCGCGCTCCAGCGAGACTCAGCGCGGCGAGACCCAGCACAGCGAAACCCAGTACGGTGAAGTTCAGCCTGATGAAGCCCTGCTCGGCGAGGCACGAAGTGGTGACCTGCCGGGCGGTAACTCCCTGCCCGAAGATGCTCCGGATCGCGATACCGTGGGTGAGGCCGCCTCGAATGGGACGGCTTCGGACCCTGGTTCGGCGCCCGAGCCCTCGTTTGAGGGTCGAGACGAGCATCTGCCCGGGCTCCCCGGGTACGTCCCCCTCTGGGTGCGTCTTGCCCTGGATTACGGCGAGAACTCTGCCGACGTCACCGGCGATCTGGTGTACTCCAGCGAGAGCGATGATCCAGCCGTCGACGATGTGACCGCGACTCTGTTGCGGCTTATCCGCGAGGCCCGCAGTATGCGCGGAACCGATCGGAACTCCGCCGCGGACCCTCGGGAGGATCGCACCCGGGTGGACCGCATCGCCGTTGACCTCGAGAACGAGGAGTGGACCGTCGACAAGCTTTCGGGCCTGTGGGATAGTGCTCCCGCCCCCTCCGATCCGGACGAATCTGTGAACCCCGAGCATCCGAAGGGCGAGGACAGCGAAACCGAGCCGCGGGGCAAGGAATCTGCCGACCGGAACCTGGAGCTGGAGGAAAAGATTCAGCGCCGCCGCATCATGGCGCGTTCCACCACCGATGAGGAGCTGATTGCCGCTCTCATCGAGGCTACAGCAGGCGACTCTGAGCTCATCGCCTACGAGCTGGGTGAGACTCAGGTACAGCTCCACGTGCTCTGCGCGGTGGACCCCGAGGGGTACCTGAACGTTCTGGAGGCGGCAGACGGCACGCTGAGCCTGGGCGCCCCCATTGAGGATTACGTGGCTCAGCTGGTTGAGAAACTCCCGGTCACCGGTGCCGCCATGGAGGGCGAGGCGACCGAATGGGAGGAACTATCTGACGGCCAGAGCGAGCTGGAATTCTACGTGGACGGCGATGCCGCCATGCTCGTCGACCTGCCCATCGACATGATTACGGGCCTTATTCTGGCATACCTTCCGGCCGGTACCCGACAGGTAGTGGCTGCTCCGGCGGGAGAATGGACCCTCATTTCGGCCGACCCAGTGGACCTCACGGCCCTGCTGGGGCTGTTGCGCTGTAATGCTTTGATAGCTGAGGGTAACGTGAATCAGCAACACCTGGTGGTTTACGAGGAGCCCGCCCAGGAGCCCTACTCGGATGAGGAATGGTACCTGGAGGCTTTCGGCGAACCCTACGAGAACGTTGTGGAGGAGTTCCGCTGGCAGCGCGTGCCCAAGCGTCTGACTCGTGCCTTGAGCCTGGAGGAGCTGACCAGCTACGACGGCCTACTGGAGGACCTACTTGCGGGTCTTCCCGGTACGGCCCCGGAGCTTGCCGGATCGAAGATTTTTGGGCCCGATGAGGAAGAGCGTGCGCAGAGCATCACTAATGTGATGGCGATGTTTGGTGTTGAGGCTGATTCTACGGCTGGCCGTCGTCTGAACGCGTACCTTCGCGATACGAGCAATACCTTGGCGTTGGAATCGGTCCTGCAGTTACTGGATGTGCCCACTGAATTGGCGCTGGTGCCGACCGTTGGTTTTGATGTGGCGTCGATTAGCACGGCTCGTATCTTCGGTTCTGAGGACGAGGGCTTCTCGCAGCTGGCTGAGCCTGTCGAGGCTGAATCAGCTGGTGAATCCTCTGAAGCCGCGTCTTCTGAGGCGGTAGAGGTGTCCCTCCTCGTGGAGGACACCAACCCCGAGGCCACCGAGCCCGATTCCGCCGGCAACGCCTCCTCCGAGGTTAAGGGTGCTGAAGATGACGAGGAGATCGAGCCCTATCCGGACGGCTATACCTCACCTCTAGAGCGTAGCTATCAGCTGGTGGCGACCGGTCGCCGCGTGACCCTTGCCGAGTGGATGGACGCCATCAATAACGCGCACATTCCCTACGAGTACACCCACATGGGTTCGCCGGAGGGGTCTGCGCCGGATTCCTTTGTGGAGACTGAAGACGGCTATCTATCTCTTGACAGCGCCCTGCATGAGGCTGACTCCGCGCCGAATGAGGAGCAGGGTACCGCGTCGCACGAAGCTACGGTAAGTCAGCAGACTGCCGAGGGGTTGGCTACGCTTGCACTTCAGCATGATGCTGCGGCGAGCGATGAGCCTGCGCCGGACGCGCAAGATGCCGCACACCAGAACTCCTCTGCTCAGACCCCTGCTCCGCGTTCGCGCCGCAAACGCCTGACCCCGGAGCAGATTCGCGCGAAGACTCGCCGCGTGGGGCTTGCCCTGGGGGCAGATGTGACCGCTCAGAGCGCTATCGCCCTGACCCTGGCGAATGTGGCGCGCCGTCGTCGTGCGCAGGGTAAGGCGAGCCGCAGGTTCTCGGTTGCTGCTGCACTTTTTGCCCTGAATGCTACGGTCGAGTCGGCTTTAATTCCGATGGTTCTGCATTCTTTTGAGCAGACGCAGATGAAGAAGCACGCCCATGAGGAATCTGGCCGACCCGCCGCGACCCCCGCGGAGGTCGTGCATCCGGGTGAGAGCGGGCGGGAACACCACCCCGCCAAGCGCACCCTGATTGACGAGCTGCGAGAGGGCAACTACCGCGCCGCGGAAGAGCCCGAGGAAGAATCGAGCCCGAACCCGAGCCTGCGCGAGCGAGTCTGGAATATGGTGCGTCGCGTGCGCGCGCCGAAAGAACGTTAAGGAGAGATACGATGAGGGATACCTACCTGAGCGATGAGGAGCTGAAGGCTTTTATCGCGACCCTGCCCACGCGTCGCCTGGCGGCCGGCGCGCTGATTCGTAATGAGCGCGGTGAGATGTTGCTGGTCAAGCCGAACTATAAGGATGGGTGGATTCTGCCCGGCGGCACCGTGGAGGCCGGCGAGGCGCCCAAGCCCGGGTGTGAGCGCGAAATCGTGGAGGAGCTGGGCCTGGATTTGAAGCTGGGCCGCGTGCTGCTGATTTTCCACGGCCTGGCCCTGGGTGTGTGGGGTGACTCCACCTACTACATGTACGACGGTGGCGTGATTGCGGCGGATACGAAGATTACCCTGCAGGACGCCGAACTGGTGACCTACGAGTGGGTGGCCCCGGAGAATCTGGAGGGCTACGTACGACCCTCGATGGTGCACCGCTTGCGCGAGTGCTACCGGGCCCTGGAGACGGGCGAGACCCTGGAGATGAGCAATCTAGACTAGCGGGGTTTTGCCGGCCTCTCCGCTGACCCTTTGCAGGCGGCGGAGGGGCCCGCGGCGATTAACCGCAATTAAATGTGCACGGTCGCTAGCTTAAAATCTTGGGCTCTGATACCCTAGCTGAGTACCCGGCGACGTGCGACCCCTCTCTTCGCGCGCCGTTGTGTCCATAGAGGTGCCGTGAATGGCCCGCCCCACGGGTGCTGAACCGCGTGCCTCGCACCAAATTATGAAACAGGAGTAACCACTACAGTGGCTGTTAAGATTCGTCTCAAGCGTATGGGTAAGATCCGCGATCCTCGTTACCGCGTTGTGGTCGCTGATTCGCGCGTCAAGCGCGACGGTAAGACCATCGAGGAGATTGGTATTTACCACCCGACCGAGCACCCCTCGCGTATCGAGATCAACTCTGAGCGTGCTCAGTACTGGCTCTCTGTCGGCGCACAGCCGACCGAGCAGGTTCTGGCTCTGCTGAAGCTCTCGGGCGACTGGGCTGCATTCAAGGGCGAGAAGGCAGAGTCCAAGGTTCTGCCCGTTGAGGCTAAGGCTGAGTTCGTTGTTCCCGAGAAGGGTTCCGTGATTCTGCCCGAGGCTATCACCCCCAAGGCTGAGAAGGCTGAAGAGGCTGCTGAGGAAGCAGCTCCCGAGGCTGAGGCTGAGGAAGCAGCTGAGTAATCATGTTGGCTGACGCACTCGAACACCTGGTTCGAGGGATTGTCGATCGTCCGGAGGACGTGAAGGTGCGCCTGCGCACTCAGCGTCACCGCGAGACCCTTGAGGTTCGCGTGCATCCGGATGACCTGGGCCGAGTTATCGGCAGGTCCGGTCGTACCGCCAAGAGCATCCGTCTGGTGATGGACGCTATTTCTGATGGCGAGCCGATGCGTATCGACATTATCGACACCGACAAGAAGCGACGCTAGCTCGTAACGTTTGAAGCGCCCCCGTTTCCGGGTTTCCGGAGACGGGGGCGTTCGTGTACTCGGATGTCTGCTCCGGTTGGTGGGCTGGGTGGTGAATGCGTCCGCTCATGGTGCCCGGTAGAATAGGGGGAGCCGTGCAGACGCGCGGCGTACATTTGGCTTGTACCCAGCGGAGGAAAATTATGCAGGTTGTGGTGGCTCGTATCGGTAAGCCGCACGGTATTCGCGGCGAGGTGACGGTTCAGCTTTTCACCGATGCCCCGCAGGAGCGTTTCGCCCGCGGTGAGGTGCTCGGCATTGAGAACTTTGTCCCCGGTTCGGCTGCTGCTTCGGTGGCCCCTACCGGTGAGCTGACGGTCGCCGGCGCCCGCTGGAACAAGAAGATTCTGGTGGTCCGCTTTGACGAGGTGACCACCCGCAACCAGGCGGAGGAGCTGCGCGGCACCCGCCTGGTCTACGAGGTTCCCGAGGACGACGGCGAGGAAGAGGGCTTCTACGAGCAGGAGCTCGTGAACCTGCCCGTGTACCTGCTGGCCGATGTGCCCGAGGGCGAGAGCCCCGTGGATAACCCGGCTGTGGGTAAGCCGCTGGGTAAGGTGACCGGCCTGCAGACCATGCCGGTTCAGGACCTGCTGCTCATTAAGCTGACTCGTTCGCCGCGTCTTGCCTCCGGCGCGGGCGAGGAGATCATGATTCCCTTCGTGGAGGAGATTGTGCCCGAGGTGGTTCCCTCCACCGAGGAGGAGCCCGGCTTCGTGCTGCTGACCCCTCCGGCGGGTTTGATTGACCTGGTCGAGGATGCTGAGCAGTCGACCGAGCAGGCGGGGGAGTAGTCCGTGCGCTACGATGTGGTCACGATTTTCCCCGAGTACCTGGAGCCGCTGAAGCTGTCGCTGCTGGGTAAGGCGCGTGAGAAGGGCCTGGTGAACCTGCACCTGCATGATTTGCGTGAGTACACCTTTGACCGTCACCGCACGGTGGATGACACCCCGTACGGCGGTGGCGCGGGCATGGTCATGAAGCCGGAGCCGTGGGGCCTGGCGCTGGATGAGGTGCTTGCCGTCTCCCCGTTGAACGCCGCAGAAAATGCCGCTGAAGGCACTGCGCCCGCCGCCGATACCCCCGCTGATACCCGCCCGTTGCTGATTGTCCCGTCCCCGGCGGGTGCCGTTTTCGACCAGGCAATGGCCTATGAGCTGGCGGAGGAGAAGCACATTGTCTTTGCCCCGGCACGCTACGAGGGCATTGACGAGCGTGTGATGGACTGGGCGCAGGAGAGCTTCCGCGTGATGCCCGTGTCCCTGGGTGACTACGTGCTCTACGGCGGTGAGGTCGCGGTCATGGCGATGATTGAGGCTATTACCCGACTGATTCCCGGTGCGATGGGCAACCCCGCCTCCCTGGAAGAGGAGTCGCATACGGGTGGTCTGCTGGAGTATCCGGTGTACACGAAGCCCGCCGTGTGGCGTGACCGTGAGGTTCCGGAGGTGCTGCTGTCGGGTAATCACGGCGCGATTGCGCGTTGGCGTCGTGACCGTCAGATTGAGCGCACCCTGGAGCGCCGCCCCGATCTGTTGGAGGCGTACCCGGTGGAGCAGTGGGATAAGAAAGATCGCCGGTTCCTGGCTGAGCGCGGGGTGCATTTTGCGAACCCGGCGAAGGCGGCTCAGAAGAAGGCGAAGCAGCAGAAGCACGCCGCCGAGGCTGCGGCTCCGGAGCCCGCATCGTCTGAGGCTTCGACCCCCGAGGCGGGTTCTGCATCCTAGTTCGATGGCACGGAGTGCGCCCGGTTGGTGGGTATTTGCGGGCTGTCAATACCCGGGGTACAGAGGTGCTTATTGCGATAAAAGCCCAGGTCAGGGCTTGATTGGGGGAATAATCAACGTGTACCCTAGGAAAATCAACCGAGTTGATATACGTTCAATGAAAGATTCGGTGAATCTTCAATCAAAATATGACACTTTAATGCAAAAAGGTTATGATTATCCCGAGAACAGACTTCTCCTGTACCGGTAGTGCGGGTGAAGCGTGTAATCCCTTCTTGGCTGAACTGCATGATTCAGCTGAGTTTTATCTCGGGGATAGATGTCGTCATCACTCGGGTGCATCCTCTGCATAGGATGCCCGGTCTGAGAGCCTCATTCATCCCGGTGTTAATCAGTGGTGCATGGTATGGGCACCCCGCACTTATGGGATGGTAGCTTGGTGGTTCGAGCGTTCATCGTGGTTGATGGCCCTCCGTCGCGCGGGTAAAAGTACCGATGCTTACGGGTGAGCATCCAATGGTCCGGATTGGATGCCCACCCGTTCCGCTTTTTAAACCCCCGCTTTACCCGACCAGCGCGTCCGGCTCTTAGCGCTTCTGAGGTACGGGGCGCTCGCGGAACTCGATGGGCCGCTTGCCCTTTGGTAGCGAGTACATGACGCGCAGGTACGCATCCTCCACCAGCTCTTCTAGCACCCGCTCGGTCATGCCTTTACCCGCACCCACGGAAATCCAGTGCCGCTTGTTCATGTGCCAGGCCGGAATGATGCTCGGGTAGATGCGCCTCAGCACCTCGGACTCCTCGGGGTCGGTTTTGAGGTTCACGATGGGGTAGCCGATGCCTTCCGTGTACATGGCGAACATCTTGCTGCCGATTCGGTACACCGTGTGTTCGGGACCGAACGGCTGATCGCTCGTGGCCAGTGGCATGGCGAGCGCGAGGCGGTCAACGGCGCGTTCCAGGTCCTTGGGTGTCAGAACTTTGGGGGAGGGCTTTGTGCTCATAGCTTCGAGTCTAGTGCCCGCGTGGTACTTCGCATAGCATGCACCCTAAAACTCTCGTACCCTCAGTCGAATCCACGCTAGAATAGGTAACTATGGCTGAATTTATTTATCAGATGATCAAGGCCCGCAAGACTGTGGGCGACAAGGTCATCCTTAACGACGTGACGATGTCGTTCTTCCCCGGCGCCAAGATTGGTATGGTTGGCCCGAACGGCGCGGGTAAATCGACCATCCTGAAGATTATGGCTGGCCTCGACCAGCCTTCCAACGGCGAGGCACGCCTGACCCCCGGCTACACCGTGGGTATCCTGTTGCAGGAGCCGCCGCTGAACGAAGAGAAGACCGTTCTGGGCAACGTTGAGGAGGGCGTGGGCGAGATTAAGGCCAAGCTCGACCGCTTCAACGAGATTTCCGCCCTCATGGCTGAGCCCGATGCCGACTTCGACGCCCTCATGGAGGAAATGGGTCAGCTGCAGGAGGCTATTGACGCCGCCAACGCGTGGGACCTGGACTCCCAGCTGGAGCAGGCTATGGAGGCGCTGCGTTGCCCGCCCGCCGACATGCCCGTCACCCACCTCTCCGGTGGTGAGCGCCGCCGCGTGGCACTGTGCAAGCTACTGCTGCAGAAGCCTGACTTGCTGCTGCTCGACGAGCCCACCAACCACCTGGATGCAGAGTCCGTGCTCTGGCTGGAGCAGCACCTGCAGTCCTACGAGGGTGCGGTCATCGCCGTGACCCACGACCGTTACTTCCTCGACCACGTGGCCGAGTGGATTGCCGAGGTTGACCGCGGCAACCTCTACCCCTACGAGGGTAACTACTCCACCTACCTGGAGAAGAAGCGCTCCCGCCTCGAAGTTCAGGGCAAGAAGGACGCCAAGCTTGCCAAGCGCCTGAGCGAGGAACTGGACTGGGTCCGTTCGAACTCGAAGGGCCGCCAAGCTAAGTCGAAGGCCCGTCTGGCTCGCTACGAAGAGATGGCTGCGGAGGCTGAGAAGACCCGCAAGCTCGACTTCGAAGAGATTCAGATTCCGCCGGGACCCCGCCTGGGTAACGTGGTTATCGAGGCTGAGAACCTGCAGAAGGGCTTCGACGGCCGCTCCCTGATCAACGGTCTGTCCTTCTCCCTGCCCCGTAACGGCATCGTGGGTGTGATTGGTCCTAACGGTGTGGGTAAGTCCACCCTGTTCAAGACCATCGTGGGCCTGGAGCCCCTCGACGGCGGCACCCTGAAGGTCGGCGAGACCGTGAAGATTTCGTACGTTGACCAGAACCGCGCCAACATCGACCCGGAGAAGACCCTCTGGGAGGTCGTCTCCGACGGTCTGGACTACATTCAGGTCGGCAACGTTGAGATGCCTTCGCGTGCGTACGTTTCCGCGTTCGGCTTCAAGGGCCCGGACCAGCAGAAGAAGGCGGGTGTGCTCTCCGGTGGTGAGCGTAACCGTCTGAACCTGGCGCTGACCCTCAAGCAGGGCGGTAACCTGCTGCTGCTCGACGAGCCCACTAACGACCTGGACGTTGAGACCCTCGCATCCCTGGAAAACGCGTTGCTGGAATTCCCCGGCTGTGCAGTGGTCGTCTCTCACGACCGTTGGTTCCTGGACCGCGTGGCAACCCACATCCTGGCGTGGGAGGGCACCGACGAGAACCCGGACCAGTGGTACTGGTTCGAGGGTAACTTCGAGTCCTACGAGAAGAACAAGATTGAGCGCCTCGGCCCCGAGGCCGCTAAGCCGCACCGCGTGGTGCACCGTAAGCTGACCCGATAGGGTTTGATTCGGTGGTGAGCCCCGCCTCCTCAAGCTGTTGAAGCACGGGGAGGTGGGGCTTCGCCGTACCCGTCGCTGTATCTGCCTGTGTGCCTGCTTGCTGGGATGCGGGCGAGCGCACCGTCCGCTGTTCGCCGGTAGATATAGCCTGTCCTTTGATGTTCAGCAGATTATGGTGCGGTTCACAGATGGGGTTTAATGGGCACGTACAACTCATATGTTTGATACGAAGGATTGGATGTCATGCTTTCAAAATATAATTGGATGTCCCTCATTACCGGCGTGCTGCTGGTTGCAACGGCAATCTACATGTTCGCCAACCCCGCCACCCCGCTGGCTGTTCTGGGTTTCGTGTTCTCGATTGCGGTGTTGCTCGGTGGCGTGTTTGAGCTGGTCCGCTACTTTGGCGCGTTGAAGCCGGCACGTACCGGCTGGGATCTGGTTAACGGCATCCTGACCGTGGTGGTTGGTCTGATTCTGCTGAGCGCTTCGGCTGGTGCGCAGGCGACGTACATTCCGACTATTGTGGGCGTGTGGCTGATTGCGTGGGCGCTGATTCGTCTGATGACTGCTCAGGGCCTGAAGTACCTGAGCTTCGCCGCCGGACGCCACCTGCAGTTCTCTGCTATCGGTACCCTGATCCTGGGTTTGCTCGTGCTGCTGTTCCCGATGTGCTTCGGCGTGGTGGCGGTATGGATGGCTGCCTTGGCACTTATGGTGACCGGTCTGGTGTTTGTGGGTGACTTCTTTGTTTCCCGCCGCACTCAGCGCACCGTGCACATTTCCCCGGACGGTGTGATTGACGTCGAAGCTCGCTAAGAGCTTCCAGGCAATATCTAGAACATAGAAAGACCGTGTGAGGTAACCACCTCACACGGTCTTTCTGTATGCTCTGACGCTTATGCCGAGGCTATAGCGGTACTGTGTTTTATCGGTATTCCGGCAGGCGGAACATCATTTCCTGCGCCACCGTGGCCACCAACTCGCCCGAACGATTGAAAATTGAACCCTGCGAGAGCATGCGGCCACCCTGGGCACTCGGGGAATTCAGCACGTACAGCAGCCACTCATCGGCGCGGGCCGGGCGGTGGAACCACATCGCGTGATCCAGCGAGGCACTCTTCAGCCCCGGTTCCAGCCAGAACTTGCCGTGACGGCGCAGGGCGGGCTCCAGGGGCAGGTAGTCCGAAGCGTAGGCAATCGCGGCGCGGTGCTCCGCATCCGAAGCCTCGGAACCATCAGCGTGCACCAGGCGGTCAAAGGTCTTGAACCACACGCAGGCGCGCGGCTCCGTCGAAGAGGAATCCGGCTGAGTGTACAGGGGTGCATCCACATGGCGCATATCAATCGGACGTTCCCAGGCCACCGCCTGCGCAATCGGATGCGGCAGCTCGCCCAGGTAGTCGCTGACCTTTGGCAGTGACTCGGGCTCCGGGACCTCCGGCATGGTCACTGCGGTGTGCTCGGGGCCGCGGCTCTCGGCCTGGAAAGACATAATGGCCGAGAACATGGGCGCCTCATCCTGAAACACCTGCACGCGGCGGGTCGAGAAGGAACGGCTATCGTTCAGGCGCTGCGTGGTGAAGAACAGCTCGCGCTCAATATCGCCGGGGCGCAGAAAGTACGCGTGGATGGAGTGCAGGGCCTTCCCCTCAACCGCACGGTCGGCGGCAATAATCGATTGGGCGAGCACCTGACCACCAAAGGTGCGAGGCTGCTCACGGGTGAGGGTGACGCCGCTGAGCACCTCATCGCTACCGAAGGAGGCGGGGGTCGCCTTGACGGGGGAGAGGTCCAGCATCCTCATGAGGTTCTGAGTCACAGTGGGCTTAGTCATGCTTTCATTTTCCCACGTTTTCAGAGGGGCCGAAGGTGGCGTAGAGTGGGAAGGCACACTCTGAGACGCGCGCGGCCTGCATCCGATGCGTCTCGGTGAAGAGATAGAGAATAACCCAAGGAGCTACCGAGAAGAATCCGACACCCGCCGCAGAAGATGGCACCCGCGCACCCATCGAGCTCAAGTACAACCCCCACGAAGGTGTGGAGGAACCCTACCTGATTCTGCCCGGAGGCGCACACGGCGCCGCCGTGGTGAAGGACCTGGCCACCTATATCTCCCGCGCCCTGGCGGTCAACCCGGATGCAGCAATTCGCCTGACCGCCCGCGGCCGCGTGCTGGCTGTCTTCGCCTGCTCCCTGGAGCCCGAGGATGCCTCCTCGAACGCACCCGTCATCATGGGGATGCGCGCCCTGCACCTCGCCGCCGAATCAACCCTGGACATGACGGTTCAGGCCCAGGCCCTGCAGGAACGCCTGGCTCGGCTGCAGAAGCAAGCCGAGCAGCAGAACCCCGAGCTTGTGCTGTACATGCCTCCGGTGACGGTCAACGCCGGCTGGACTGGTAAGGCCACCCCCGTGCGCGGCTGGTCCGAGGTCGGCACCGTGCCGGTCGAGGAGTTCGCCCGCGCCACCGCCGAGGGCCTGGAGGCCGTAGACCGCGCCCTGCCCGAGAACCCGGGAGCTGCAGTTCTGACGACGGTGCGCTCGCGCATTTGGTCCTCGCCCATGGTGCTGGAGTACCTGCCCGCCTTCGACGGTGTGCAGGTGCCCACCGGTGCCGCCTTCGCCCTGCGCGTGTACGGTTTCATTCCCGAGGGCTTTACCGGTGAACTGCCGGTCTTCGCCGCCCGCATGGGCTCGGACGAGTGGCTGCGCATCGTGGCGCCGGCCGGTATGGTGCTGGTGCGCCGCGGCTCCGGTTCCCTGCTCTAGTCCCCAGCCCTAGGGCGCACGTTTGCCGTATTCAGACCCGTAGCGCCCGCATCTATCTCTCACCCCCCTGCGGGCCCCGGTTCGCAAGGGGGTGAAATGCATCTTAGGAACGATTCGTAGGGCTTAATATACGGCCTCTGACGAGACAAAACTTTACGGAAAGAGGTAACCTAGGAAGGCTACACCCGCACCTGGGTGTGGTGAACGCACCGATAAACCAGCCACACCGCACGGGAATCCTTCCGCCGCGCCGTCACCGGGCGCATCCTTCCCGCGCGGATTGAAAGTGAGACCCCTCATGGACCTGATTGCAGTCGATATCGACGGCACCCTTGCCAGCAACCGAGACCAGATGGACAAGTATCTGAGCGGTTTCTTCACCAGCTACCGCCGCTTTTTCAAGGCCATTCGCCACGCCACCGTGAACGTTGAGGTGGCCGATAGCGTACGCGATATGGCGGAACAGACCGGCGCGCAGATTGCCGTGATTACCGGCCGCGACGGCACCTACATGAAGGAACTGAACGAGTTCATTGCCCGCGCCGACATTGACCCCAAGTATGTGATTGCCAAGCCCGGCCGCGATCAGTCCGGCACCGTTGCCTGGAAGAACTCCATCCTGGATTCCCTGGAGGCAGACGGCCACCGCATCATCCACGCCTTTGAAGATAACGAGCACGAGGTATACCTGCGCCGAGGCATCCCCGTGACCTGGGTGGCTCCGATTCGCGACTACGTGGGCGAGTGGCATTACGAGCCCATTGGCATTGACCCCGTCGCCTGGGCCGCCGAACAGCGCGAGAAGCAGGCCGCCCGCGAGCGCCAGCAGCGCCGCCTGGCCGATGGTGTGCGCGCCCACAAACGGGCTGAGGCGCAGAAGGACCAGGGCCTAGCCGCGTAAACCTCCCCGGTTTGTAGACCCCCGGACGCAACCGGGGTGCACCGGATGGCGGCTGACGAGCTCTGCATGACCCCCCAATGATTGACCGTAGCGCGAGGCGCCGGAAAGAATCTCTCTTTCCGGCGCCTCGCGCTATGCAAAAGAAGATACGGGGTTAGGAGGCCAGCAGCTCGCGCATCCGCGCGGCGAAAGGGGCCGCCATCTTGTACTGCGTTTCGTCCTTAAGGTGCAGGCCATCGGCCATATCGCCCTCGGCCAGGTACAGGGTCAGCCAGTCCGAGGTGTCCATGAAGAGCACGCCGGTATGCTGGGCCACGACCTTGGCCGCCTCGTTGGCCGTGTGACGCTTGTGAGCTTTCTGCGGATCGGGCGCGGCGGACTCGCTCATCGACACCACGCCGCCGAGCACAATCTTCGAGGAGGGGTACATGCGTTGCAGCTGCTGGATGACCCGCGTCTGACGGTCCTGCGTCTGTTCCGTTGCCTTCATCTCGTCCTCGTTGACGTACATGTCGTTGCCGGAGGCATCCAGGTAAATCACGCCGGGGGTGCCGCCGGGCAGGGCCCAGACGCTTTCCATCACGCCCTGGTAGTAGGAGGGGCAGGTGCCGGGGCGGGAGGCCACGAAGCCAACGCCGCCGCACCGGAACATGTGGGAGGTGAAGCCCGCTTCGGAAAGGCCCAGACCAACCCACGAGGTCGGCAGAACCTGCGAGTCGCCGATGACGAGGGCGTCTTGCGTGCCCAGTACCGCGGTGCTTCGGGGCACGTTCATGGCGGTGTCCCAGTAGAGTTCGGCTTTCTCGAAGGTTGTGTAGATGATTCCGTTCTCGGAGCGCCAGCCGGTCGGTAGCCCCTCGAGGCCAGCAAAATCGCTGTACTCGCGCTGCTTCCACCAGTGCGAGTAGACGCCGGAGTGCATAGCAACCGCGCCGTGAGCGGTGGTGTGCATGACCACGCCGCCCTGGTACTGCTGCACCGTGACGTCGGCGGCATCCGGGGAAGCGATAAAGGGCTTCTGCGTCTCACCCACCGGGTGCGCGCCCTCCGCGCCGAAGGCCTCCTGCGCGACTCTGTCCATCTGCTGCGCCACGGTTTCGGGGGTGGGTTCCGCCGAGGGGCTCTCGGAGGGGCTCTCGGAGAGGCTGGCCGCCGGGCCCGTCGAGGTGCGGGCCGAGGAGTCCGGGTGGAGTGCGTGGGCGGTGGCCGCGGACGCGTCGGGGGTGCTGGAGCCCTCGGCGGCGTAGAGGCTGAGGGAGCCCAAAACGAAGACGCCGAGGACGGCGCCTACCATGGTGACGCGTTTGAGATGGGGCCGGGTAGAAGACATATCTACAGTGTACGGTAGGCTCAACCCCAAGTGGAGAGCTTTTCTGAGGGGTTTATTCAAAAACACCGAAAAATATGCACCATAGTGCCGGTAATTTGTGCACCTCGGTCTCGGATCTAAAAGCTCTCCGTTTCCCCGCTCATGTGCAGGGAGCCGATACTCTCTCGGGTACGGAAACACCCCCTCCGCCCCGGCACCGCGCGGGTGCTTGATGCCTGGGGAGAGGGGGTGAGAGGGGGGCCTTGAGCGCGGCGCGCTTTGAGCGACTCGAGTGAGCCACTTGCGCCAACGTCACGCCGACGGAATGATGCCTAAGCTATCGATCTAGATATCGGCAGCCTGAACCTTCAGCGCACGAGCCACGCCATCGCGTGCCTCAGCAATCTGACGGTACAGAGCGGCAGCATCCTCAGGCAGAGAAGCCAGGTAGGCTTCGGTGCGCTCGAGCAACTCAGCAGTCGGCTCACTCGGGTACATGCCACCGATGATCTGCATCGAAATCTCGTGCGAACGCGAACGCCAGATGCCCTCAATCTGCTCGAAGTACGGCTCGTGGTACTGGGCAATCAGCTCGGGCTTGCCAGACTTGAAACCGGCAATGGCGTAACGCTGAATCATGTTCGACAGCTCGCCGGTCACCATAATCTTGTTCCAGTACTCAGCCTTAGTCTCGGCAGTGGGAATGGAAGCGTACGCCTGGATTGCGTACTGCTGACCGTTTGCGGTGTTGTCGTTCTCCAGCTCCGCAGCAATCTGCTCGGCGGAGAAACGGCCACCGGTGGCCAGGCGGCACACCAGGTTCCAGCGCAGGTCAGCATCAATCTCCAGGCCCTCGAGGGTCAGCTCGCCCTTGAAGAGACGCTGCACGTTGTCGTACTGGTCCTCGGTGCGGGTCTGGTTGATGAACGCCTGCAGCAGCTGCAGCTGAGCGTCCGAATCGGGCTCTGCGACGCATGCCAGCTCCCACAGACGGTCAGCGGCACGGTGGCGGGTCTCCTCGCGAGCCTCCGGGGCCACGAAGGAGTGCAGGGTAGCCGACAGGTTGTTAATCTGGGTGCGCAGGGCGGTGGAGTTGGTTTCCTTGCCGATGTTGTTCAGCACCAGGTCAACGTACTTGCGGGCCGGCATCTGAGCGTCACGTACGGTGTCCCAGAGCGAGCCCCAGACCACGCCGCGAGCCACGGAGGAATCAATGTCACCCAGGTGCTTGATGGCGGTCTCGATAGAACGCTCATCCAGGCGAATCTTGGCGTAGGCCAGGTCCTCATCGTTGAGCGGCAGCAGGTCGGGGCGCTTCTTGCCGATGGCCTCCTCAACCACGGTCAGCTCACCGTCGATGTCCAGCTCGATGCGGTCGGTGCGGGTCAGCTTGCCGTCCACCAGGTTGTAGAAACCAATCACGGCACGGTGCGGGCGCAGGGTTTCGAAGCCCTCAGCGTAGGACTGGCGGATACCCAGCGAAGAAATGTTGCCCGCCTCGTCATTCTCCACCTCAACGGCGAGGGTGTTCACACCGGCGGTCTCAAGCCACTTAGCGCTCCAGGCGCGCACGTCACGGCCGGAGGTGCGCTCCAGCTCCACCAGCAGGTCGTCCAGCACGGTGTTGCCCCAGCTGTGCTTGTCGAAGTACACCTTCAGAGCGGCCATGAAGTTCTCCTGACCAACCCAAGCCACCATCTGACGCAGCACCGAGGCGCCCTTTGCGTAGGTGATGCCGTCGAAGTTCACCTGAACATCGGCAAGGTCGCGAATCTCGGCCACGATCGGGTGGGTCGAGGACAGCTGGTCCTGACGGTACGCCCAGGTCTTCTCCGAAGCGGCGAAGGTGGCCCACGCCTCCTTGGCGTAGCGGGTGTTCTCCGCTGCAGCCAGGGTCGACATGAACTCCGCGAAAGACTCGTTCAGCCACAGGTCATTCCACCACTTCATGGTGACCAGGTCGCCGAACCACATGTGAGCCAGCTCGTGCAGAACGGTGATGGCGCGGCGCTCGCGCAGGGCCTCCGCAACCTTGGAACGGAAGACGTAAGTCTCCAGGTAGGTCACGCAGCCCGCGTTCTCCATTGCGCCGGCGTTGAACTCGGGCACGAACAGCTGATCGTACTTCTCGAAGGGGTAGGGGGTCTTGAACTGCTCCTCGTAGAACTCGAAGCCCTGGCGGGTCAGCTCAAACATGTCCTCAGCATCAACGAAGGGCATGAGGGACTTGCGGGCGTACACGCCCAGCGGAATCACGCGACCCTCAGAGTTGGTCAGCTCGCTGGTGACCTTCTCGTAGGGGCCGGCCACAATAGCGGTGATGTACGAAGACATGCGCGGGGTCGGCTTGAAGAACCAGGTCTTCGCACGGCCGCAACCGCACTCCTTGTCCTCGACCTTCACCTCGGGCTGGTTCGACACAACCACCCAGTGCGAGGGTACGCGCACCTCAAACTCGAAGGTGGCCTTCAGGTCGGGCTGTTCGAAGACGGGGAACACGCGGCGGGAGTCCGGCACCTCAAACTGGGAGTACAGGTAAATCTCGCCGTCGGCGGGGTCCACGAAACGGTGCAGACCCTCACCGGTGTTGGTGTAGAACATCTCGGCTTCGATCTTCAGAACGTTCTCAGCGGCCAGGTTCGGCAACTGGATGCGCTCGCCGTCAGCCAGGTCGGTGCTGAGCTCTTCGCCGTTAAGGTTAATAGACTTGACCGAGGAGGTGATGGCGTCGATAAAGGTGGAGGCACCTTCCTGCGCGTCGAAGCGGATTTCAACGTTCGAGGTGAAAACATCCTGATCGGTGCGCAGGTCGAGGAAGATATGGTAAGAGTGAACGCGCTTAATGATGGAAGCGCGTTCAATCGCCTCATCGCGGGTTAGGTTTAGGCCGGGCATTGGATTCCCTCTCCATAGAAGTGACACGGCGGACGGTGGCGCGGCGTGCCGTCCTGACACGCCGACGCGGTGCCCGGGCGTGCGCATCCGCAGGTGCCGGTGGACTCGCTCAATGCTGTCGGGGGCTTGCCGGGGGTGCGTTTGAGCGCTGCGGGTGGTGTTTCTCGCGGGCGCTACACATCGGGACACCGCAAAGTGCCATATCCCACAGTTTACCGTATGTGGGCGGGGCGGGCGGGGCTCCCCATTACCCGAACCCGCGCGAATTCGCTACAGTTAGTAGGTACAAACTAAGAGAAACCCCGAACTGAATCGGGGGAAAACATCCCTACCGAGGATGCGAGGCGTGCCTCGGCCCGGCCATAGCCGCCCCGAGCCGCACATAACACCACACCAGGAGAGCACCATGCGCGTACACATCGCGACCGACCACGCTGGCCTCGAACTGAGCCACTACCTGATCGAATCTCTCACCGCCGAGGGTTACGAGATGATTGACCACGGCCCCGCCGAGTACGACCCGCTGGATGACTACCCCTCGTTCTGCATTAACGCCGCCCTGGGCGTGAAGCGCGACCGTGAAGCTGGCCTGGATTCCCTCGGTATCGTGCTGGGCGGTAGCGGTAACGGCGAGCAGATGGCCGCCAACAAGGTTGAGGGCATCCGCGCGGCCCTGGCCTGGAACCACGACACCGCGGCCCTGGCCCGCGAGCACAACAACGCACAGGTCGTTGCTGTGGGCGGCCGCCAGCACAGCAAGGAAGAAGCACTGGAAATCATCAAGATCTTCCTGGCTACCCCCTGGACCAACGAGGAGCGTCACGCACGCCGTATCGGTCAGCTGGCTGAGTACGAGCAGACCGGCGATATTGCCGGCAAGCAGATTGACGCTGCCTAAGCTTTAACATCTGAGGCGCATAGTGCAGGCTATGCGCCTCGGTCGTCTCTGCACTCCATATCATCCACACTATTTCTAGCCGACAAGTTTTCGAGGAGAACCCGTGCCCGAAGGACATTCCATCCACCGCATCGCCCGCCAGATGAGCGACGTGTTCACCGGCGAACGCGTGCAGGTTTCCTCCCCGCAGGGCCGCTACGCTGAGGGCGCCGCCCTGCTGGACGGGCACACCATCACCGGCGCCTACGCGCACGGCAAGCACCTGTTCGTCACCTTCGAAAACGACCTGACCCTGAACGTGCACCTGGGCATCTACGGCAACTGGACCTTCGGGGGCGACGAGACGTTCACAGGCGCTTCGAGCATCGGCGCGCCCCGCAAGATTGGCGAGAAGGAATACGCGGCGGGGGAGGAGCAGCCCTACGCCGGCCCTCCCGAACCGAAAGCCACGGTGCGTTGCCGTATTGTTTCGGAGCACGGCTGGGCTGACCTCGTGGGCCCGACTATCTGCCGCACCCTCACCCCGGAGGAGGTACGCACCGTCCGCTCCAAGCTCGGCCCCGACCCGCTCAACTCCGATGCGGACCCCGAACGCTTCTACCGTGCGGCCCGCAAAAGCTCACGCCCCATTGGCGTGATTCTAATGGATCAGGCGGCCATCTCGGGCGTGGGCAATATCTTCCGCGCCGAATCGCTGTACCGCCAGAAGATTGACCCGCTACGCCCCGGCAAGAGCCTGAGCGACGACGAGCTCAAGCGCCTCTGGGAAGACAACAAGCACCTGCTGGTCATCGGCGTGCGCGTGGGCCGCATCATCACCACCGAACCCGAAGACCGCCCCGGTATTCCAGAGACTGAGGTCTGGCCCGCCCACGCAAACTACGTATACAAGCACCAAGGTGAGGCGTGCCCGCGATGCGGCACCACCATCCGCATGGAAGAAATCGCCGGACGCAAGCTCTACTGGTGCCCCGGCTGCCAGGTATAACCCTGGCGCAACATCCCTGAGGCTGCACACCATTTGACAGTCTGGAAAGAACCCCGATATCATAAACGGGTTCCATGCGGGGATGTAGCTTAATGGTAAAGCCTCAGTCTTCCAAACTGATTACGCGGGTTCGATTCCCGTCATCCGCTCCACT
>OFDA01000186.1_pt1 | contig 34430 bp, 34 predicted proteins | sample 1520921 | NCBI WGS metagenome assembly OFDA01 (sample SAMEA2699028, study PRJEB24076) | metagenome
GACTTTTGTCCCAGCCTCACTCGGAATTATTGAGACCTTAGGCTCAATAATTAGTCATGGAACTTCGTAGAAGTTCCATGACGTCCGTACTCACCTAAGGAAAGTTTTTAAGAAGACCTTTTCTTCAATCTGATAATATAGATTCCTTTGTCCAATAAATAACTGATCTTAATAAGTTTAATATCCATATGACTTTTATCACTTAAAAATAAGTCATAATCTTTTCAAGACTCACTTCGGGTAAATTAAATTGTGAATTGGATTATTGTACTGTTTCCAAAAAATTTGATAAATACGGTATGGGAATTGGTTCTGATATAGCAAATTTAAAACCTATTAACTAACCCTTAATTCGATAGCCTATAAAGACGTTTAAAGTAGCCATTAAGTTTTTTGAACATTTAAAGACAAGAAAAAGAAGCTTAGATCTCTCTAAGCTTCTCTCTTCTACTATGCTAGTTGCCAGGATTGAACCGGCGACCTCATCCTTACCATGGATGCGCTCTACCGACTGAGCTAAACCAGCAGTACCTATCTACTATATCATGGAGATAGGCCTTTTGTCAATATCTTGACTCATTTTTCTGCCAAATATTCTTCCTTAGTAAGGACATACTGGACTCTCGTCACTATTCGCCCTTCTTCATGCGGGTCTAGCATCGCATAAGCTTCTTCATGGGAAAATTGCATCCCTGCTTTGGCCATCACTCGTCCAGAAGCTGGGTTGTCCTTGTCATGAACGGCGATGAGCTTGTTCATCCCTATCTGTTCAAAAGCTAGGGCAATCACTGTCTTGGTAGCTTCTGTCGCAAGGCCTTGGTTCCAATAGTCTTTGTTGAGAACATAGCCGATACTCCCCTTTTTCAGACGAAGATCCAAATCCAGTAAATCAATCGTCCCAATAAATTTTCCATTTTCTTTGAGCTCGATCCCCCATCTTCCAAGTGGACTGGCCAGGTAAAAGAGGGCAATATTATTACGCGTCTCTTCAAGACTTTGATTGGTTGGAAAAGTATAGCGCGTAACAGCTTCATCAGAAGCATACTCAAACATAGCCGGTGCATCCTCAAGAGTGACCGGACGCAAACGTAAACGCTCTGTCTCCATTTCACGATAAGCCGCTAACTTCACATATAAATTTTCCATTTGACACTCCTTCTTTAGGGATTAGTTTAGCAAATAAGCTAAAGGAATGCAAGCTCAAATTTTTCCTGCTTTTTAACCAACTTTTCTATACAATAAAATCAATTAAAACATTGGTTTAATTTCAAACATTAAAAGAGGCTGGGACAAAAGTCCTAACCTCTCAATTGTCTTTGGATTGTCGAGCATGACGCTGTGGTTGAGTGCGCTCTACTACGCTGATTTCATCAGCTTTTACAGCCCTACTCAACTATGCGGAGGTGGGACGACGAAATCGAATTCTAACGAATGACCGATTTCTGCCCCCCTCTCTTTTATTCCGTTTCTTCTTCCACATCCAGTTTTTCTTTGAGCACTGGATTTGGGATTGGCTCGTAGGCCCGAATAATTTCTGCGACGACTGGATGGCGCACGACATCCTTGGCAGAGAAATGCACAAAGTCAATTTGAGAAATGTTCTTCAATTTCTCCTGAGCATCAATCAAACCGGATTTAACATTTCGCGGAAGGTCGATCTGGCTGGTGTCTCCATTGACAATCATCTTGGAGTTAAAACCAAGACGGGTCAAAAACATCTTCATCTGCATGATGGTGGTATTTTGCGCTTCATCGAGAATAACAAAGGCATCGTCCAAGGTCCGCCCCCGCATATAGGCCAAAGGCGCTATCTCGATAATCTCGCGCTCCATCATCCGAGTGGTTTGGTCCTTCCCCAGGATTTGGTAAAGAGCATCATAGACTGGACGGAGATAAGGGTCAACTTTTTCTTTGAGATCTCCTGGAAGGAAACCAAGGCTTTCTCCGGCTTCTACAGCTGGACGAGTCAAAATAATGCGCTTGACCTGACCACGCTTGAGAGCTGTGACGGCCAAGGTCACCGCTAGGAAGGTTTTCCCGGTCCCCGCTGGTCCGATTCCAAAAGTGACATCATGGTTTTTGACACTATCGACATAGGTCTTTTGACCAAGTGTTTTAACCCGAATGGGCTTGCCGAAACTATCCTTGATAATCTCTTCTTCATAGAGAGCGATGAACTTATCCAATTCCCCATTTCTCACCATGGTAATAGCGGTCACCACATCTGGCGTTCCAATGGTCATGCCACGGTTGACGAGGACCAAGAGAGCTTGGATGACTTGACGAACCTGCTCACAGCTTTCTTCTTCCCCAATGATTTGGACGATTTCTGTCCGGGCATGAATAGTCACCCCAAATTCTTGCTCCATCAAACGGAGATGGCGTTCGTTGGATCCAAACAAATGAAAGAGATCGTCTGGATGCGTTAATGTAATTTCAACTGAATGTTCTTGCAAATAAAGAACCTCTCTACCTGTGTTTTTCTATTATTATAACAAAGAGGCCGAGAAAAAACCATCCTCGACCTGTCCTTTTCTAGTGGGCTTGGTATTCTTCCCAAATCGCATCAAAATCACTAAGATTAAAGGAAAAACTAGCATGCTCTTCCAGATAGCGACTGACCTCATCGAAGTCATCTGTATGTTTGGGAAAAGCAGACTCATGAAAAGCCAAATCCGCTAAAATGGCCTTAGGCGCATTGCTTTTGGGATTGCGCTCTGTCATCAGCCAAGTATAAAATGATTTTCTCATAAGCCTCCTCTTAGATTAACTCTGTTCCAAATTGGTCTTGCTTGATTTTTTTCGCCTTCATCAGGCCACCCAAAGCCTTTTTGAACTGGCCTTTTGAAATCCCAAAGGTCGCCTTGATGTCTTCTGGAGATGACTTATCATTCAAGGTCATAAAGCCTCCATTTGCTTCCAAATAGGTCAAAATCATTTGTGCATCGTTTTCCAACATTTCAAAGGAGCGTGGCTTCAAAGACAGATTCAAGGTCCGATCCACTTCGCGAAAACCAATGACACGAGCATCTAGGACTTGTCCCAAGCGGGGTTCTGCATATCGCTCACTTGGATGGATAAAGCCCAGCATATTGTTCTCTGGAAGGTAAACAAAGGTCCCTGAAAGCTTTAAGCGATAGACAATGGCTGGCCAGTTTTGGTTTTGCATATTGTTGTAGGCTGGACGAGCCAAACGCTGGAAATCTTCCTGATAGGCTAAGATCCCCCAAATACGATCTTTCTTATCAACTTCTAAGCGAATATAGAGACGATCCCCCTTCTTGGGCCATAGGTCTTTGATCTCCGGTAGGATGTCTAAAGAGACAACGATCTGCTTCTCCGGTAGCCCTGTATCCACAAAGACTCCCAGATCCTTGCGCACTTCTGTGACCGTCCCCCAGCCAAAGCTTTCTTGAGTTGCAGTGACTTCAAGTGTCGTGAGTCGGAGCTTTTGCTTCATATCCGCATAGGCAAAGCCCTTGACACTTTCTCCGACTTGATGCAGGCCTTCTGCTTTGTCAAGCGCATAGGTCTGGCCATCTTTTTGAACAAAATAGAAGTGATCATTTTCATCAATGACCATTCCCATGATGTAGCTTGCTAGATTCGTATTCATGTTTCCTTCTTTCCTCTTGCCTCTTCACAAGAATGATGGAAATAAAACCCAGCCAGCAGTGCCAACTGAGTCTTTCTCTCCTATAGTAGTTGAGATGGATTAAACTTCCATCAATTCTTTTTCTTTGTGCGCTGTCATTTCATCCACATGTTTGACCGCATCATCCGTTACTTTTTGGATCTCTTTTTCAAGACCTTTCAATTCATCTTCTGTGATTTCTTTTGCTTTTTCTTGCTTCTTGGCTTCGTCCATCGCATCACGGCGGATATTACGGATTGCTACTTTAGCACTTTCGCCCACTTTTTTCACTTCTTTTGCCAAGTCACGACGAGTTTCTTCTGTCAAAGCTGGAATGACCAAGCGGATAACAGATCCATCGTTGGCTGGAGTAATTCCAAGGTCAGAAGCATTAATGCTGTGCTCGATGTCTTTCAAAGATGATTTATCAAATGGTGTGATCAGCAAGACACGCGCTTCTGGAATGGTGATAGATGCCAATTGGTTCAATGGAGTCTCTACTCCGTAGTATTCTACGAAAATACGGTCCAAAAGACTTGCGTTTGCACGTCCAGCACGGATGCTACCAAATTCACGTCCCAAACTTTGGTGAGACTGGGTCATTCTTTCTTTTGCTTTTTCTACGATTGGGTTTGCCATAATGTTCCTCTATTTTCTATTATTTTTCTACGTTATTTGATACGGTTGTACCGATATTTTCACCAAAGACAACTCGTTTGATATTGCCTGGTTTGTTCATATTAAAGACAACCAAGTCAATGTCGTTGTCCATGGAGATCGTGGAGGCCGTTGAGTCCATGATGCGAAGACCTTTGTTGATGACATCACGGTGAGTCAATTCCTCAAATTTCACAGCTGTCTTGTCCTTCTTCGGATCGGCGTTGTAAACACCATCAACCCCATTTTTCGCCATAAGAATAGCATCTGCTTCAATCTCAGCTGCACGAAGAGCTGCGGTCGTATCTGTTGAGAAATAAGGAGAACCGATCCCTGCGCCAAAGATCACGATCCGATCTTTTTCAAGGTGACGAAGGGCACGACCACGGATATAAGGTTCTGCGACTTGTTGCATGGCAATCGCTGTTTGAACACGAGTATCTACGCCGACTTGTTGAAGCGAATCCGCCATCACAAGGGCATTCATGACAGTCCCAAGCATTCCTGTGTAGTCTGCTTGGACACGATCCATCCCTGCTTCAGCAGCAGGTTCTCCACGCCAAAGGTTTCCACCACCGATCACCAAGGCAATTTCAATTCCAAGTTCGTGAACTTCCTTGATTTCTTGCGCCATATTTTGGACAGTTTTGATATCGATTCCGACGCCACGTTCGCCAGCAAGGGCTTCACCAGATAGCTTGATTAAGATACGTTTATACTTAGGTTCTACCATTTTCTCTCTCCTTTTTTGATCTGTATTATTTTACCATAAATTACGTTTTTTATATAGTCCTATCCATCAAAATTTTTTATTTTCCCAAAGCTGTCTGACAAGTGAAAAACCCAGTCCGAAGACTGGGATTTAATAGGATAGCTAATTCATTATTGAAACTTTCCTTAAGTGAGTACGGACGTCAGCGAACTTCTACGAAGTTCCATGACTTAGTTTTGAACCTAAAGTTTCAAAACTACCGAGTGCTAGAAACCATCGTGTTTCTAGCACTTTTCTCACGGCGGAAAGTTTCAGTATATCTTTGAATAAACACAACATATATCATTCTAATTCTTTTAGCATTACTTGTGTTACCTTATCTTGACAAGCCCTACCAGTAAAAGAAAATTTTCCAAAATGGACTTTTTCTCCAGCAAAAAAAGCTCCGGTTTCCCGGGGCTTTTTGTTGGATTAGTGTGAGACACGGCGACGTGCTGCTTTTTTGCGGTTTTCTTCGATGAAAGCTGCTTTCTTTTCTTCTGGCTCGATTACTTTTTTCTTGAATGTGTAAACTGCACCTGCGACAGCAGCAACTGTACCAGCAACACCAGTAACAAAACCTTTACCAAATCCTTTAGCCATGAGAATTTCTCCTTTTCTGAACTTTAAATATTTATGTTATAATATATGGTAACGAAAAAACGTGAATTTTGCAAGGAAAAACGATGAAAACCAAGATAATTGTGATTGTGGGACCGACCGCGGTTGGAAAAACAGCTCTTGCGATCGATTTGGCCCAAGCCCTCAATGGTGAAATCATCAGTGGCGATAGCCAGCAAGTTTATCGTAAGCTGGATATTGGGACAGCCAAGGCGACACCAGAAGAGCAGGCTGCGGCTCCCCATCATTTGATCGATGTACGGGAGGTGACCGAGTCCTACTCGGCTTTTGATTTTGTAAGAGAAGCTAAACAGGCCATCGCGGAGATCACAGCCCGAGGCAAGCTCCCCATCATTGCAGGTGGGACGGGCCTCTACATCCAAAGTCTTCTTGAAGGCTATCATCTTGGTGGTGAAGTTCCTCATGAAGAGATCCTAGCCTATCGGGCTCAATTGGACTTGCTTTCGGATGAAGACTTGTACCAAAGGGTGACGGAGCAAGGACTTGTGATTCCTCAGATCAATCGCCGTCGGGCCACGCGGGCTCTTGAAATTGCACATTTTGGCCAAGACCTAGCAAACCAAGAGACCGACTATGAACCCTATCTGATCTGTCTAGATGATGAGCGGTCCTTGATCTATGAGCGCATCAATCGTCGAGTAGATCGCATGCTAGAGGAAGGTTTATTAGAGGAAGCCCGTTGGCTCTATGACCATTATCCAGATGTGCAAGCCAGTAAAGGGATTGGCTACAAGGAACTTTTTCCTTACTTTAAGGGAGAACAGAGCCTTGATGAAGCCAGTGAGATCCTCAAGCGCAACACCCGGCGTTTTGCTAAACGGCAATTGACCTGGTTTCGAAATCGGATTGAAGTAACTTTTTACGCCATTTCTGCCCCCCGTTTTAAGGAGCAGGTTCTTGCAGATGTAAAGGAGTTTTTACAATATGATTGAAACAGAAAAGAAACAAGAACGTATCCTTTTGGTCGGTGTGGAACTACAAGGCATGGACAATTTTGAGATGTCGATGGAGGAGTTGGCGAGCCTAGCTAAAACAGCCGGTGGAGATGTCCGGGGCTCCTATACACAAAAGCGGGAGAAATACGACACTAAGACCTTTGTTGGTGCAGGAAAACTCGAAGAAATCGCTCAAATGGTCGAAGCAGATGAGATTACAACGGTAGTGGTCAATAACCGCTTGACCCCCCGGCAAAATGTCAATTTAGAAGAAATCCTAGGAGTTAAGGTCATTGATCGGATGCAGCTGATTTTAGAGATCTTTGCCATGCGGGCTAGGAGTCATGAAGGGAAGTTGCAGGTACACTTGGCCCAGCTTAAATATCTCTTGCCCCGCCTTGTCGGTCAAGGGATCATGCTCAGCCGTCAGGCCGGAGGAATTGGTTCTCGTGGTCCAGGGGAAAGCCAGCTGGAGTTGAATCGCCGGAGCGTCCGCAATCAAATCACCGATATCGAGCGCCAGCTCAAGGTTGTTGAAAAGAATCGGGAAACCCTTCGTGAAAAACGCTTGGAATCACCTGTCTTCAAGATTGGTTTGATCGGCTATACCAATGCAGGGAAGTCGACTATTATGAATCAGTTGACCAGTAAGAGCCAGTATGAAGCCGATGAACTCTTTGCGACCTTGGACGCCACAACCAAGAGCATCCATCTAACAGGCAATCTGCAAGTGACGCTGACCGATACGGTTGGCTTTATCCAAGACCTGCCGACAGAGTTGGTATCGAGCTTTAAGTCGACCCTGGAAGAAAGTAAGAATGTGGATCTCTTGGTCCATGTCATCGATGCTTCTGATCCCAATCATGAAGAGCATGAAAAGACCGTGGTTTCGATCATGAAGGACCTGGATATGCTGGAGATTCCTCGATTGACTCTTTACAACAAAGCAGACAAAGTAGCAGACTTTACACCAACCCAGACACCTTTTAGCTTGATTTCAGCACGCTCTGAGACAGCCCGTGAAGATCTGCAGGCTTTGTTACTAGAAAAACTGAGAGAACTCTTTGTTCCCTTTACCATTCGCGTTCCCTTTTCAAAATCCTATCGGACACATGACCTAGAGACGGTCGCGATCATTGACCAGCGCGAATTTGAAGAAGACGTCGAGGTCATTCAAGGCTATATCGCAGAGAAAAATAAGTGGAAGTTGGAAGAATTTTATGACGGATTATGTTGATTTAGCGATAAAATATGGGGGCTATACCAGCCTCGATCGGGTCTATCTGACTAATCTTTTAAGCACGATCCCTGAGGACTTGCGGCTCCGTATGATTACGCCTCCACCAAGTGTGCTCAACGCCTATTTCGCTGAGCTCTACCAAAAGAAGAGCCCCAAGGAGGCTATGGAATATTTCTTGGACTTGAGCCGGGCGTTTGACTTGTTTACCGATGAGTTCAGCTTTGATGAAGGCAAGCCCTTTATCCGCCTCAACTTATCAGGGAAGTCTTATGGCTTGGCCTATGTAAATGAAGAGATGGCCTGTGTTTTTGCTGAGAATCCAGCAGCGGAAATCACCCCTTCGATTTTATTCGAAATCGCAGAGATCTTTCCGCATTGTTTGGTCTTTGAAAAAGATGGTAAGATCTGTCTGCAAGAGGCTGGACCTGAAGTGGTAACTAAAACCGAAGCGCTCACAGCCCTGACGGACTTGATGACCTTGGAAGATGGACGCTTCAAACTGTCAGGCTATAACCAAGAAGAGCTGCTTGAGCTGGCGAAGGCCTACCCAGGCAACCTTTCGTTCCGTTCAGAGAACCGGACGGCCATGATTTATATAGATAGAAAGTAGACAATGGACATTCAATTTTTAGGAACGGGAGCTGGGCAACCCTCAAAAGCCCGGAATGTATCGAGCTTAGCGCTCAAATTGCTAGATGAAATCAATGAAGTCTGGCTCTTTGACTGTGGCGAAGCGACCCAGAATCAAATTTTAGAGACCACCATTCGCCCACGAAAAGTTAGCAAGATTTTTATCACTCACCTACACGGAGACCATATTTTTGGTTTGCCAGGTTTCCTCTCTAGCCGGGCCTTTCAGGCTAATGAAGAGCAGACGGATCTGGATATTTATGGTCCAGTAGGGATCAAATCCTTTGTCATGACCAGTCTTCGGGTATCGGGTTCTCGCCTGCCTTACCGCATCCATTTTCATGAATTCGATGAACATTCTCTGGGCAAGATTTTAGAAACCGATAAATTCACGGTCTATGCGGAAGCTTTGGACCATACTATTTTCTGTGTGGGCTACCGGGTCATGCAAAAGGACCTCGAAGGAACACTGGATGCAGAGAAGTTGAAGGCGGCAGGAGTTCCTTTTGGACCGCTCTTTGGGAAAGTCAAAAATGGCCAGGATGTCACGCTAGAAGATGGCACCAAGATCATTGCTGCGGACTACATTTCAGCCCCTCGACCGGGTAAAGTCATCACCATTCTGGGCGATACGCGTAAGACCAATGCCAGCGTCCGTCTTGGGGTCAATGCAGATGTCTTGGTCCATGAGTCCACCTATGGCAAGGGTGATGAAACGATTGCTCGAAAGCACGGGCATTCGACCAATATGCAGGCGGCAGAAGTGGCGCGTGAAGCTGGCGCCAAACGCCTTCTTCTCAACCATATCAGTGCTCGCTTCTTATCAAAAGACATCAGTCAATTGCGCAAGGATGCGTCCAGCATTTTTGAAAATGTCTATGTGGTCAAAGATCTAGAAGAAGTGGAGATCTAAGATGCGAACTATCATCATCACAGGTGCAAGTGGAGGCTTGGCACAAGAAATGGTCAAGCTCCTCCCTGAAGACCGGCTGATTCTCTTAGGCAGAAATCAAGAAAAACTGGAAAAACTCTATGCCAGTCATCCTCAAACCGAGTGCATCGGGATCGATATTACCGATCTATCAGCTGTCCAACAGCTAGTGGAAGATCTTTATCAGCGCTATGGACAGATCGATATCTTAGTCAACAATGCAGGTTATGGCATCTTTGAGGCCTTTGATCGCATTTCTGACCAGCAAGTTCGGGAAATGTTTGAGGTCAATACCTTTGCCCTCATGCAGTTTTCACGCTTGATCGGGGCGCACATGAAGGAAACAGGCAAGGGGCACATTGTCAATATCGTCAGCATGGCGGGCTTAGTAGCAACTGCTAAATCCAGCCTCTATTCGGCCACCAAATTTGCAGCCATTGGCTTCTCTAACGCTCTGCGTTTGGAACTCATGCCCTTTGGTGTCCATGTGACGACAGTTAATCCGGGTCCCATTCGGACTACTTTCTTTGACCAGGCAGATCCTGACGGAAGCTATGTCAAGGCTGTGGACCGCTACATTTTGGAACCGGACTTTGTGGCCAAGAAGATCGTAAAAAACTTTGGAAAACCAAAACGCGAGCTCAATTTGCCTTGGCTCTTGAACCTAACTCACAAGCTCTATACCCTTTTCCCACGCATCTCGGACAAGCTAGCTAGTAAGATGTTCAATTACAAATAGGAGGAGCTAGATGGCAGCCAATATTCAAGTCTATTTAGAAAACCTCCGGCAACCCTGGGGTCAGATCTATTATGATATCCTTTTTGAGCAATTAAAGGACATTAAGGGAATGCGGGTACTTGACTTTGGCAGTGGCTTTGGCCTTGTGGCCAACCACCTAGCGAAAGAAAATCAAGTCCTTGCTGTGGAGCCGAATCAAGAAATGGTGGCCTTACGGGCCCAGGACCATCCCTACCAGCAACTCGTCGGAAGTCTAGATCAGTTAGCAGGGCTTGAAGACGCCAGCTTTGAGGTCATCCTCTGCCACAATGTCCTGGAGTATGTAGAGGATCGCAAGGTGATTCTCAAGGAATTCACCCGCCTCTTGAAACCAGGTGGCCTACTCTCTATCGTCAAGCACAATGAAGTTGGCCGTGTCCTGCAGACCGTCGTCTTTGAAAATGATACTCAGAAAGCGCTTGATCTCCTAGCAGGTCAGGACTTAGAAACCCACTCCATGGGCTTGTCCCAGGCCTATGATCTAGATAGAGTAGTAGAAGACCTAGCCCTCGAAGTTCAGGACTACCAAGGAATTCGTGTCTTTTATGCTTTACAGGACAATCGCTTCAAAGGCCAAGAAGGCTGGCGAGAGTCTATGCTCAAGATGGAGCTGGCCGTTTGCCAAGAGTCCCCTTACCGGGATATCGCCTTCTTCAAGCACTATAGGTTAAAAAGGAGTTAAGATGTTAGAATACAAAAAAGAAATTCCAGCGATGGAAGACCTAGTCGCATTGTACAGCTCGGTTGGCTGGACCAATTATACCAACAACCCAGCTATGCTGGAAGAAGCTGTCAAAGCCAGTCTCTGGCAGTTGGCCGTCTATGATGACAAAGAGCTCGTCGCCTACATTCGCTTGGTAGGAGATGGCCACTCTGTCATTTTTGTGCAGGACCTCCTGGTGCAACCAGATCACCAGCGCCAAGGTATCGGAAGGAAACTCTTAACAGAGGCTTTAGCGACCTTCCCAAATGTCTACCAACGACTCCTTGCCACCGATCGTAGCGAGAAGAATCTAGCCTTTTACCAGTCCCTCGGCTTTGTCGAACTGTCAGAGCAAGCCTGTACGGGAATGATTTATATGAAATAGAGTCTGGGAGAATAGTCTTATAGCTCCAAAAAAAACAACGGGTTTTCCGTTGCTTTTTTTGTATAGTTGCGGTAGTCTTGGTAAAATAGAATTGCACAAAAAAGCTATCTCATGCATATTCACTATAACACAAGTCAAACAACATTACCACTAGAAATCAGTTCTTTCTTGCCACACGACCATCTGGTCTTTACTATTGAAAAAGGGTGAATACCTTGGAAGAGCATCATTTCCACGTCTTCTATCATGACTTTGGTCACCCGTCTTATCACCCTAAAATGCTTTTATCTACTCTTCTATTTGCTTATTCACAAGGAATTTTCTGTGAACGAAAAATTGATAAATGATTGAAAATCTCGCTATGCAGTACCTAACAGGACAGTTGGTTGTCATCTAACGCACCATCAATCGGTTTCGAGTCGCTAGGGGGATGAAAGAACTCATTTTGATTTTTTTATCGATCTCAATTTTCGTTTAAAAATGGAAAAGTTAGTAACTTTAGATCGTTTGTTTATTGACGGGAATAAGATTGAAGCGAACGCCAACAAGTATAGTTTTGTTTGGAAAAAGGCAACGGACAAGTTTTCCGCCAAACTTCAAGAACAGATACAGGAGGAAAGCTACACACATCCTGACGGGTGATGCAATCGTTTCACCATGTCAAACATCAGAAAACACAGATGAACTGTCAATAGAAAATCAAGGTTTACTACGCTAATGAACCTGAAGCAGCTCCTCAAAAGGGACTGTATATTAACGAACACTATCAGCACTTAAGAACTAAAGAGTGCCAGGCGTTTTTATCTCCGATGGTAGACAGATTTTCGCTCAACGTAAAATTGATGTGGAATCTGTCTTTGGGCAGATAAAGGCTTGTTTAGGTTACAAGAGATGTCATCTGAGAGGTCAGAGTCAAGTGAGAATTAACATGGGATTCGTACTCATGGCCAACAAGCTCCTAAAATACAATAACTGTTTTTTGTATCTCTAGTATATCAGATGAACATTTTTGTTGCACTTCTTTTACAACATAGCCCAATAATTACACTAATTATTGACAAGAAATCGATGATTGTATATAATGTTGGAGTAATAAACTTTTAGATAATATCGGTTGTTTTTTTATAGTTGATTTTAGGAGATTTATCAAATGAAAAAGTTAACGAAATTAGGTCTTGTATCCTTTTCTATTTTTGTGTTAAATGCTTACTCACAAACTATTGTGAAGGCTGATGAAAATGGTAATACAGGTACTTCTGTAGCATTAGCACCATCAACAGGTCAAGCAAACTCATCTAGTAGTAGTACCTCGTCAATAAACACACCACAAAATGGAAATTCCACAGTTGCTAGCAATGTTACCCCTACTACTGAGGAAGCAACCTCTACTAGTAATACTGCAAATAACTCAGTTTCTGAAAATAGCAGAGAAAGTGATACAAGAGCAGTTACTCCAAAAAATGGAAATATTATTGATGAAGGTGGCTACGTTAATGTGGAGGGACAGCCAGCCCACTATAGCGAAGATGGTAAAAGTGTAGTATACAATTATACTGTAGCATATAAAGCCATGCATTCTAGTGATCATGGACAGTCAGTAAGCGACCTCGAAATTCGCTTTCCAAAAATACCAAATGCTAAAGTTGATTTTACCTTAGTAGGAACTCGAGATGAAAAAGAAAATCCCGTCTCTGTAAATGTTCCAATGAAAAAAATCAATTATGATGATGAGAATAGACCAACTCCTACTGTTATACCTAGAGCAGAAGAATTAGCAGCAGGAAGAACACCTCTAGTAGTAGTGGGAAATGAGGGTAGCCCTGGAACCGTTGGGATCGACTTTGATAAAGTTACAGCTTATACTATTTACACTTTGTTTACTAAAAGTCAGGCAGTTCGGGTAAGTATCGCGATTCCTCTAGAAGAAGCAAAGAAAATAAAATATTTCCCTCTCGATGCCCGTATGGATTGGAAATCTAGTCAAGAAGGTGGTGGTTCCTATGAAGAAGGCTCTCAAAATCTTCAGGAATATCATAATCATACAGTTGGATTTCTGGGTAGTGATGGTCATCAAAGTTTTGGTGGCTTAGAGAATCCAGCCTTAGTCGATGATAGTTATGTGCAAAATGGTCATCTGATCAAGTCAGTCGCAAACCCAAGTACTTATATCACACCTAACAATGGCGATTGGACTATCATTCCGCACGATACCAATATTAACCCTGAAACTTTCTTCAATTATGTAAAAATATTTTCATTAAATAGAAATCCCAATATTTCTTATTATGCTTCAGAGTTTGAAGATATGGCTGACCAAGATGTTTCAGTGCTTCACTATGGTGATGTTGTTGTCGACTATGTGATCAAGGGGACAAACCAATCCCTTAAACCAACCTATATAGATACACCAAAGACTTCTATTTACGGGTCTGATGGAAAACTTGTGACCTATAATACCGGTGAGGACATAAATGAGCGTCCGTCTTCTATCACTGTAGATGGTCAAAAATACAATCTAGTTGGAATTTCTTCAACTTCTGCACCAGAAACAGGTCAGTTAAAAGAAGGAACAACTCATGTTGTCTATGAGTATGAGAAGGAGCCAGATCCAGAGCCAACTCCGGATCCAAAACCAACTCCAACTCCAGCTCCAACACCAAGTCCAGAGCCAAATTCAGATCCAAAACCAACTCCAAATCCAGAACCAGCTTCAAAACCTGTTCAACCAGAAAAAATTCAATCATCTGAGCAAAAATCAGCTCCGGAAAAAGCTCAGTTACCAAATACAGGAACTTCTGATTCACCATCAGCTATGAATCTTCTTGCTATTTTAGCTGGAATCCTTGGTCTTTCACTTTTCAAAAAAAGTAAAAAATCAGAGAGCTAAGTAAATAGTTTTATAAAAGAGGCTAGGACTTTTGTCCCAGCCTCTTATCTATTATGTGACTTTTAGTCCGTCTCGCTCCGTTAGGTGCGAGACAAAAGAACCACCCGCTATGCGGGTGCGCATCGAAGGTTATACCAAAAAACTCCAAACGCGATACAATAAAGGTGTTCAAGCCAATTGTAAAGCGAAAGGAGAAAAATATGGCTCAAAAAGCACATAGTTTATCACACACAAAATGGATGTGTAAATATCACATTGTGTTCACCTCTAAGTATAGACGAAAAGTCATCTATAATCAATATCGAAGTAGTTTGGGAGAAATATTCCATCGATTATGTAGTTATAAAGGTGTTGAGATTATCGAAGGTCATTTAATGCCAGATCATGTTCATATGTTGGTAAGCATCCCACCTAGAATTAGCGTTGCAAGTTTTATGGGATATTTAAAAGGTAAGAGTGCTCTCATGATGTTTGATAAACACGCCAATCTTAAATATAAGTTTGGGAATCGACATTTTTGGGCAGAGGGATATTATGTGAGTACAGTTGGACTTAATGAAGCCACAATAAAGAAATACATTCAGGAACAGGAAAATCATGATATAGCACTAGATAAATTAAGTGTAAAAGAATATGAGGATCCCTTTAGGGATAGAGGTAAGTAATGCTCAAGCATCTTTAAGAGGCAAGTGACGAGTCAAGAGCAATAAGGCTTGAACAACGTGAAAGCCAGCGTCTTTAGGCGCTGGCTGGTGATTTGGGCTTATAGCCCTGGTACAAACCACCCGTTTGACGGGTGGTTATGATTTTGACTGACAAAAGAGGGGATTGATGGTAAAATGAGGGTAAAAGTAGGAGGAGATGAAATGAAGAAGAATATAAAATGGGGCCTTGTCTTATGTTCGGTACTTATATCAGTATGTTTGAGTGCCTGCAAACAAGGAACTGTAGAAAAACAAGGTTCTTCAAATAAAGAAGCACAGAAGAAAATAGATCGGAAAAATATTCATTTTGATAAAACTGGACCAGCTGCAACATTTGATTGGGAGGCAAAAAACAGTAGCAGATACAGAAGGTTCGAAAATAATCCACAAATTATGAAATCGGATGATAGCGACGGTATTTCTATATATAGTTTGCAGCAGAATAAAGCTCCTCTCGATGGAGAGGGAAAAGTTCAAAAGGCACTTCAGGTCATTGAAGGAGTCTATGTAGATCAAAGTGGAATAGATACAGTAGTCAAAGCCAGTGGGGCAACAAATCAAGAGAGCATGTATACTCACCTCTGGAACGATTATATTATCCCTAAAATTGAAAAAAACAGTAGTACTTTTGATCCAAATACTTACGTGGAATATCTTGGTGAGAAGTACCCCCTAAAAATATATGGTCCTATGTATTTAAAGCTCATGACGAATGCACTAGGTTACGAAAAAAAATATGAATTAAAAGGCTATGCAGTTAAGGGCAACAAAGTATTCATTCGCATTCAGGTACCAAAATACTTCCCAGAGCCTTTACCGAGATGGGATAAATATTCTGGAATGCCTAATGAGTCGGATTTCAATCAAATGTTCTATGATTGGCTCGATAAATTGCATCAAAGATATGCTGAAAAAGAGATGAATCGAGATGATCATATTTCCTATATTATGCTTTCGACAGTTTTAAAACAGTTAGTTAATAAAAACTTTGACGCAACCTCATCACCTGGTTATACTGATGGTGAGATTTACACTACAGAATTCACGGTTGAAATGGAAGTGACAGATCAGGGTGATATTCGAATAGATTCAAAAAACTTGGCTACTCTTTTACAAATCCCTCGACAAATGAAGGGGGAAAATCAGTATGGTAAGGTAGATGAAAATAATATCTTTTGGACGATTCCATCAGGAAATAATAGTGATGGACAAAAGATAAAAGAAAAATTAAAGAATTTTAATCCAAAAGATCCGGTTAAAAGCTATGCAATTGGAGAGCCAGTTGTATTTGCTAATGGATTAGAAGTTACACTGAATCGTGTAACAGACGATCCAAATTTGGATGTTCAGGATGATAAAGACCGTATCGATAAATCGAAAAAACAACATCGATTGATCGTCGAATTCACCCTATCGAATACAACACCTCTCAGTATTGAAAATACTCCAGATTATACAAATGTAGATCTCTATGATGGCCAGGGGAAATCTGCTTATATGTTGAATAACACTTTAAATTACAAACAGCCAACAGTCCTTGAAGCAGGAGAATCTGGTATATATAAAATTAACTATTTAACAGATGGGGATGGACCATTTACGATTGTTTATGGTGATGCAAAATGGGTTATTCAAAAATAGAGAAATACCCTAATTTTTAGTTAGCCTAATGTAAAAACTAGTTAGTTTAAGAAATGATAAGAAGGCACTATTATTCCATAAGGAGGTTGGGATATGAAATCCAACTATTTCAAACTATTGGCGGGTCTTCTACTTTTTCTTTCCTGCCTTTGCCTTTCCAGTTGTAAGATCATGACACCGAGCGATTACAAAAAGGCTAAGGAAGTTGTTAGCGGTGAGCTTGCAAAAGTTGGTCTGCATGGGAATGTTAAAATTAATCGCCTTTCCTGGCAGGCTTTAGAAATTCCAGGTTATAAAGTGGATTTTACTTATTCGGAGAAAACTTATGACGGTCAAACCGTACCTCTTGAGGTACATGCTTTCTTACAAAATGACTGGTCTGATCCCTATGGGCAAACCACTCCAAGTTATAAAGAAGTTTTTACAGAGCAGAAAGTGGTATTGAAAAAAGAGTCCCAATTACTGGATAAGCTTAAAAAGCAGGATTTAGGCCTGACTCTCTCTTATTTTCATTTTCTCCCCAACGTTAGCTCTTCTTATCAAAAGGAGGCTGCAGAAGAATTGGAAGAACTGGCAGCTCAAAATAGGCAAGAAGGAAAGAAAGATTTCGCAGGTTATTACCAGATTCCGTACACCACCCTTATTCAAAAGGGGATGGTTCGTATGATGATCTCAGTAGAAGACGATCAAGTCATCCAGGAAAAGGATTTAAAAGCTGCCGCTAAAAAGTTGGATGCTAGTGACCTTCCAGATGGTGATTATGATTTCTATTACCTGAATTTCAAAAATAAAGATCATGAATCTGTCTCTTATAATTTCAAAGTTAAGGATGGACAGGTTATGAAATTGGATTAGTAAAAAAGTAAAATAGAAAAAAGATAGCTCAGGATGAAGGTTCCTGAGCCATTTTTGTTATCCATTAAAGAAGAACAGAATACAAAAAGAGAACCTTTCGGTCCTCTCTTATTTGTTTAAACTTCTATGAATGAGTGTAGAAGTTTCTTCGTTAGGGGGGTGATAGAAGTAATGACTGTTCCTAATGATACTATTAGTTGTCAGTCAATTTGCGTTTCACAACGACAGAACCTGCCAAGACAAGAACACCTGTCAATACAAGTCCAGTTGCAACGACTTCACCAGTATTTGGTAAGAATCCTTTACGACCGCCTTTGTTGCCACCATTGTCTCTACCTTTCGGTCCAGTTGGATTTTCAGGTGTAGTGGTATTTTTAGGTCCTTCAGGTGTTGTACTTGGTCCTTCAGGTGTTGTACTTGGTCCTTCAGGTGTTGAAGTGGTTGTTGTTGGTTCTTCAGTTGAAGTAGTTGTTGTTGACTCTGGAGTCGTTGTCTCAGAAACAACTGGTCGTCCTTCTGGAGTCGTTGTTGTACTAGTAGTAGGTTCCTTTGTAGTGGTTGTACTAGTAGTAGGTTCCTTTGTAGTAGTTGTACTAGTAGTAGATTCCTTTGTAGTAGTTGTACTAGTGGTAGATCCTTTTGTAGTAGTTGTACTAGTGGTAGGTTCCTTTGTAGTAGTTGTACTAGTGGTAGGTTCCTTCGTAGTAGTTGTACTAGTAGTAGGTTCCTTCGTAGTAGTTGTACTAGTAGTAGGTTCCTTTGTAGTAGTTGTACTAGTAGTAGGTTCCTTTGTAGTAGTTGTACTAGTGGTAGGTTCCTTTGTAGTGGTACTTGTTGTTGTGGTAGTCGAAGTTGTAGTTGTTGTCGTAGTTGTAGTTGCTGGTTTATTTGAAGTGTTTACAACTTTGATAACATTCGAATCATTGATCGGTTCTACTTTTGATGTATAACCATCAGGTGTATTCGTTTCTTCTACTGAATAAACAATCGGTTTACCATCTTTAATACCTGGCAATTTAGAAAATTCAGCAGACCAACCAGAAGCCTTCGTCAAGGTCTTAGTCATACCTTCCAATTTTTGACCGTTTGCCAATAATTGAACAGTAATGTCTTTACGAGATGATTCACTATCACCAACCCATTCTTTTTGAACAGTTACTGTTTTATCTCCAGTTACCCAGAAGTTCAATTCTGTGTTGTTCCAGAATGCTGGGTCTTTCAATGGTGTTTTAATTTCATCAGCTGTTAAAGTAGCATCATTATCAACACGGATAGTTGTCTTAGGAATCAATGTTTGGTATTCAACGATTAATTCATCGCTACTTGCTTTTTTGAAAACATCACTTACGTCTGATAAATTCACAGTAAATCCGTTGCCATCTGCATCGAATTTCACATGTTTCCAGAAATCCCAACCTGAAGCAACTACTTGTCCACCTTTTCTAAGTGTGAATGATGGTTTCAAGTAAGTTCCTACAAAGAACTCATTTGCTGCGTGGTTCGCTGCTGGTTTGAATGTAATCTTAGAGTAATCTACAGCTGGAGCTTTGATTTTATCTGAAACTACTGGGTTCGTGATGGCTTGTTTCTTAGCATCCCCATTGACACGGATAAACCAAGTAGTTAAATAATAGTCATCTCCAACATTCATCCAAGCATAGTTTTCTGAAACATCTAATTTGAATGTTTTAGAAACAAAATCACCAGTCTTATTATATTTATTTAAGACTGCTTCGAAAACGCCAGGGCCATCAGGACGTGTAATGATGACTGATTCTGAACCTACTCTTGAAGTAGCGGTTTTATTTCCAGGATTTCCTGGTGTGTTATCCCATTCTGCTTTGTATGAGTAGCCACCCTTTACATTTTGGTTCATGGATTCGATTGCTTTTTTGAAAGTAAACGTAATCTTTTTGTTGGTCATCGCAATCGTAGCTACTTCAGCACCATTGGCTTGTAGTGATTTCGTTGCGACTTCAGTGATATTGACACCTTCTGGAGCATCGATGGTGAACGTATCCCCTTCTTTAACAGATTTACCAGTTAAATCCCAGTCAAATGAGAAGGTAACTTTTTGTCCATTTGCTTGAGCTTTTAGATTTGATACTACTGGTGTTACAGTGGCTGCACTGACAGGTTTAATTACTGATAAACCCATTGCTACCACACTGATCATAGCTACAATCATAGCTATTTTCTTGTAGATAGATTTCAAAATATCCTCCAATCTTTTTCTTGTTCAATCCCCCTTGTTTTTCCACATAGTGATAAGTATATGTGCGATCGGTTAACAGTAACAATTTCTGACTTTGCTCCGTAAATCAGTTATTTGTTCTATATTATCAGTAGTAGAGTAGATTAATTTGAACAGTTCAAATTAATCTAACACTACCGTATTTATCTTGAAAGAACCCTTCATGGGCCGAACAAGATGCAAAACTTCCCCACTAACCTTGACTGTTTCGATCAAAACATTGGGTTATCACAAGTATAGTATTAGCAATGATAATCAGTCTCCTAATAGCGAACAGGATCCAATCCCATTAGCTATTCAGATCACAATCACCATCATTATAATTATATGCTTTTGTATGCACAAGTCAAGCTAAAAGCAACAAAATGATATACAAATGTTCATTGTTTCAGTCGCCGACTTTGTCCCTTTATTTCCCGACATTTCCTGCTTTCATGATATAATAATCAGATAAGAAAAAGAGGAGACCAAAAGCTAGATGATCACTTCAAAATACGATTGGCAGTTAGCTGCGCCAAGTGTAGATGAGGCCTTTTTTGCCCTTGCCAAAAAAGCAGGCCTAGAAGCGTCCGTAGCAAGCTTACTGTATGAGCGTGGCATTCAGACCAAAGAGGATTTAGAAGATTTTTTAGAACCCAAGTTAGAGAACCTTCACGACCCTTATTTGCTCCATGATATGGACAAGGCAGTGGAGCGCATTCGACGGGCTATCGAAGATTACGAGCAGATCCTCATCTATGGAGACTACGACGCGGACGGGATGACTTCGGCCTCTATTATGAAGGAAACCTTGGAGCAGATGGGAGCAGAGGTGCAAGTCTACCTCCCCAATCGCTTCACAGATGGCTACGGTCCCAATGAGAGTGTCTACAAGTACTTTATCGAGCAGCAAGGTATTTCTTTGATTGTCACGGTGGACAATGGTGTCGCGGGTAATCAAGCCATTGCTATGGCTAAGGAAATGGGAGTGGATGTCATCGTGACCGACCACCACTCGATGCCGGAAGTCTTGCCAGATGCTTATGCGATCGTCCATCCGGAGCATCCAGACGCGGCTTATCCCTTCCGTTATCTAGCAGGATGTGGCGTGGCCTTTAAGCTGGCCTGTGCCCTCCTAGAGGAAGTACCAGTTGATCTTTTAGATTTGGTAGCCATCGGAACCATCGCTGACATGGTGAGCCTGACAGATGAAAATCGAATTCTGGTCAAATACGGTCTGGGTGTTCTCCAACATACCCAGCGCATGGGCTTGCAGGAGCTCTTCGAGATTGCGGGGATTCGTCCGGAGGATATTAATGAAGAAACAATTGGCTTTCAGATTGCTCCTCGTCTCAATGCCCTTGGGCGTCTCGATGACCCTAATCCAGCCGTCGAACTCTTAACAGGATTTGACGATGAAGAGGCGCGCGAGATTGCCCTCGTTATTCATCAGAAGAATGAAGAACGCAAAGAGATTGTCCAAAGTATCTATGATGAAGCCAAAGCCATGGTTGACCCGAGCTTATCCGCCCAGGTCTTGGCCAAGGAAGGCTGGAATCCTGGGGTTCTTGGCATTGTTGCCGGCCGTTTATTAGAAGAGCTACATCAGCCGGTCGTTGTTTTAAGTATCGAGGATGGACGGGCTAAAGGAAGCGCTCGGAGTCCTGAGTCGGTCAATATCTTTGAGGCTCTCGATCCTCACCGGTCGCTCTTTGTCGCCTTTGGAGGACATGCCGGTGCAGCAGGGATGACGCTCGAGGTGGACCAACTCCCTGCCTTGTCTAAGGCCCTTACCGACTATATTGCAGAGCAAGAGATTGATCTCAGCAGTAAGTCTAGCTTAGCGATCGATGAGGAACTGCATCTAACCGATCTCTCGCTTGAGACCCTGAAAAGCTTTGAACGCTTGAGTCCTTTTGGCATGGACAATAAAAAGCCCGTTTTTCTAGTCCGTAATTTCAAGGTAGAAGGGGCGCGCTCGATGGGAGCTGGCAATGCCCACTTGAAACTCAAAATTTCTCAAGAAGATGCGACCTTTGAGGTGGTTGCCTTTGGCTTGGGAAGCTTAGAGTCGGAATTTTCGCAAGTGCAAAATCTGGAGTTAGCTGTGCGATTGTCGGTCAACCAATGGAATGGCCAAACAACCCTTCAACTCATGCTGGTTGATGCGCGTGTCGATGGCGTGCAACTCTTTAATATTCGCTCTAAAACGGCCAGCCTCCCCGCCGGTGTTCCTGTTCTTGATTTTACCCAAGAACTGCCAGATCTAGCAGGAGCATCTGCCGTAGTGGTTGGAAATATCCCAGAGGATTTAGAGCAACTTCGGCAAATCTTCCAAGAACATGATTTCCAGGCTGTGTATTTCAAAAATGAAATCGCCAAAGCCTACTATCTGACAGGTTATGGCAGTAGGGACCAGTATGCCAAGCTCTATAAGACCATCTATCAGTACCCAGAGTTCGATGTCCGATACAAACTCAAAGACCTAGCAGCCTATCTCAAGATCCAGCAGATCCTCCTGGTCAAAATGATTCAGATCTTCCAAGAGCTGGGCTTTGTGACCATTGAAAATGGGATCATGAAGGTCAATAAAGCTGCAGAAAAAAGAGAAATCTCAGAAAGCACCATCTACCAAAACCTCAAACAAACTGTGAAAGAACAGGAGTTGATGGCCCTTGGAACGGTTCGCGAAATCTACGACTATCTGACTGGACGGGACTCATGAAAAAACGTCTAAAAATTACACTCTGGCTCACTCCCATCCTGCTTTTTTGCCTCTATTGGCTAGGAATCTATCTGAGCCTCAAAAATCCTATGGAAGAGATCGTTTATTCTGAAAATGGTGGGATAATGAGAAATATAGTTGTCAAGCCCTACACACAAACAATCGGAAGTGATCGCTTCTGGGATAAAACTGAAGGGTTTAAAACGATTGCTTATTCTAAAAATATTGTTAGTGAAAAAGAGTATTTATCTGTAACACTTAATGGTGATACACCAGATTGGTTCTATATGTATGAGTATGATTTAGATAATAATGCTACGATATACAGTAATTTTAAATACGACTCCTCCCAGAAAGTCTTTTACCAAACCGACCTCTATCTAACAATCGATGAAACAAACTACAAAGGCCAGCAACTCCTTGATCACCTTGCCACCTATGGCAAAGACCGTACTTGGCTTCGAAACCAAAGTAAGAAAGTCGCTGAGCAGTATATTCTTGGTACTTGGTTCAAAAATGGACGTTCCCGTTATTCCTTGAAAAACTTGGGTGATATGAAAATTGAGTACAATAAATTGATAAAAGAATAGTAAGGAAGTTATGAAAAAAAGTCTAAAAATTACTCTCTGGCTTACCCCCATCTTACTTTTCTGCCTTTATTGGTTGGGAATCTACCTGAGCCTCAAAAATCCTATGGAAGAGATCGTTTATTCTGAAAATGGTGGATTGATGGGCGATGTGATGTTCAAACCTTACACGCAAACAATTGGAAGTGGTTTTACTTTTGGGGAAAATGAGGGACATCAATCTTTTCCTTATACTAAAAATATTGTTGGTGATCATCAAGATCTTTCTGTGACGATATTTAAGGGTACTTCGGATTGGCTATATATGTATCATTATAAGTTGGACAGTAAAACGATGATTGGTTGTTATTTTGTTTACGACTCTTCTAAAAAAGCTTTGGTTCAAGACGATGTTTATTTATATGAGAATTATAAAATTTATAAGGGGCATCTTTTACTGGATAAACTTTCTACCTATGGTAAAGACCGTACTTGGTTGAAAAAACAAAGTAAGAAAGTTGTCGAACAGTACATCCTTGGTACTTGGTTTAAGAATGGAAGTTCCCGTTATTCCTTGAAAAACTTGGGTGATATGAAAATCGAGTACAACAAATTGTTAGAAAAATAGTGAGAAATCTATGAAAAAACGTCTAAAAAAAATCCTCTGGCTCACACCCGTATTACTTTTTTGCCTTTATTGGCTGGGAATTTACCTGAGCCTCAAAAATCCAATGGAGGAGATCGTTTACTCTGAAAATGGTGGATTGATGCGCTTTATCACAGTGAATCGATTTACTCAATCTATTGGTAGCTTGCGTGTTTGGAAGGCAGATGAAGGATTTCAGACATACTCGTATTCAAAAGGAATTATCGGTGAAAACGAAAATCTGACGGTGATGATGTTTCGAGATAGTTCAGAATGGGTTTTTAGATATAAATATTATCTAAATGAAAATGTATCGGTTCGTCTTATGTTCAAATACAACTCTACCAATAGAGCATTGATCCAAGAAGAAGTATATCTTTATGCGGATGGTCAAAAAGTCGAGGATAGTGATTTTCTAAAGAAACTTGCCACCTATGGTAAAGACCGTACTTGGTTGAAAAAGCAAAGTAAGAAAGTTGTTGAACAGTATATCCTTGGTACTTGGTTTAGGAATGGAAGTTCTCGCTATTCCTTAAAAAACTTGGGGGATATGAAAATCGAGTACAACAAATTGATAAAAGAATAGTAAGAAATCTATGAAAAAATATCGAAAAAAAATCCTCTGGCTCAGCCCCTTCCTGCTTGTTGCTCTTTATTGGTTGGGAATCTACCTGAGCTTGAAGAATCCTATGGAGGAGATCGTATACTCTGAAAATGGTGGGATGATGCGCTATGTGATGTTTAAGCCGTTTACAGAGACGATAGGAAATGATGGTATCTGGAAAGAAGATGAGGGATTTCAAATTTACCCCTATTCCAAAGGAATTGTCGGTGGAAACGAAGAACTGTCCGTGATGATGTTTAGAGGAACTCCCAACTGGACCTATATGTATGATCTTGAACTGCAAAAAGGTGTGACTCTTGGTTTTATATTTAAATACAACTCGTCTAAAAAGCTGTTTTTACAGAAAGAGGTCTACCTTTCTAAAGAAGATACTACCTACGAGGGCCAACAACTCCTTGATCAACTTGCCGCCTATGGCAAAGACAGGACTTGGCTTCAAAACCAAAGTAAGAAGGTCGCCGAGCAATATATTCTTGGTACTTGGTTTAAGAATGGAAGTTCCCGTTATTCCCTGAAAAACTTGGGTGATATGAAAATCGAGTACAATAAATTGATAGAAGAATAGTAAGGAAGTTATGAAAAAAAGTCTAAAAATTACTCTCTGGCTTACCCCCATCTTACTTTTCTGCCTTTATTGGTTAGGAATCTACCTGAGTCTCAAAAATCCCATGGAGGAGATCGTATACTCTGAAAATGGAGGCTTGATGCGCTATGTGATGTTTAAGCCTTATACGCAGACCATTGGAAGTAATGATACTTTTCAGGAAGGTGAAGGACATAAAACTTTCTCTTTTTCCAAAAATATTGTCGATGATAAGCAACATCTTACTGTAACAGTATTTAAGGGAACTTCTGATTGGTTATATTTGTATGATCATGAGTTGAATAGTAAAACCATGATTGGATTTGGATTTGTTTATGACTCTCATAAAAATGCTATAGTGCAAGAAAAAGTATATCTAGAAATAGATGACAAAATCTATAAAGGCCAGCAACTCCTTGATCAACTTGGCACCTATGGCAAAGACCGTGCTTGGTTGAAAAAGCAAAGTAAGAAAGTTGTTGAGCAGTATATTCTGGGTACCTGGTTTAGGAATGGAAGTTCCCGTTATTCCTTAAAAAACTTGGGGGATATGAAAATCGAGTACAACAAATTGATAGAAGAATAGTAAGGAAGTTATGAAAAAACATCGAAAGGCACTTCTCTGGCTCACACCCGTCTTACTTTTTTGCCTTTATTGGCTGGGAATCTACCTGAGCCTTAAAAACCCTATGGAGGAGATCGTTTACTCTGAAAATGGAGGCTTGATGCGCTATATCACAGTGAATCGATTTACTCAGTCGATTGGCAGTCTGCGTGTTTGGAAGGCAGACGAAGAATTTCAGATTTACCCTTATTCCGAAGGAATTGTTAGCGGTGATGAGCGACTTTCAGTCTTGATGTTTCATGATTCATCTGATTGGACATTTCGATATGAAGTTGATGTAGCTAAGGATGTTACGGTTGGTTTTGGATTTACCTATGATTCTACTAAAAAGATCTTTAGACAGGAGGGCCTGTTCTTCTCTAAAAATGGGGCGAGCTACAAAGGCCAGCAACTCCTTGATCAACTTGCCACCTATGGCAAAGACCGTACTTGGTTGAAAAAGCAAAGTAAGAAAGTTGTCGAGCAGTATATTCTTGGTACTTGGTTTAAGAATGGAAGTTCCCGTTATTCCCTGAAGAACCTAGGTGATATGAAAATCGAGTACGATAAATTGATAGAAGAATAGTAAGCCTGTTTCCAATCCCACATCATTTTTCAGATGTGGGATTTTTGCATTTGACGCGGAGACTTGGGCAAATGATTTGGCAAAAATGATGCAAGTTAGTAGAATTCATGGTATAATGGAATGTAAAAATTTTTAGGAAAGAAAGTAAACCATGAATTTAAAAGATTACATTGCAAGCATTGAAAACTATCCACAAGAAGGGATTACCTTCCGTGATATTAGCCCTTTGATGGCTGATGGGAATGCCTATAGTTATGCGGTTCGTGAAATCGTTCAATACGCGACAGACAAGAAAATCGATATGATCGTAGGGCCTGAAGCGCGTGGATTCATCGTTGGTTGCCCGGTGGCTTACGAATTGGGTGTTGGTTTTGCTCCGGTTCGCAAGCCTGGTAAATTGCCACGTGAAGTGATCTCTGCTGACTATGAAAAAGAATACGGTGTCGATACCCTCTGCATGCACGCAGATGCGATCAAACCTGGCCAACGCGTCCTCATCGTTGATGACCTCCTTGCAACAGGTGGTACAGTCAAAGCAACCATCGAGATGGTTGAAAAACTTGGTGGAGTGGTGGCAGGATGTGCCTTCTTGATCGAGTTGGATGAGTTGAAGGGCCGCGATGCAATCGGAGACTACGACTACAAAGTCTTGATGCATTACTAATATAGTCTATCATTATAACTAGATACAGAAAAACCATAATTGAAAACTATAAGCTCCTATCATATAATGTTAGTTAAGAACTTGTAAGATGGGAGCTTTTTATGCCAATTACTCTAGATAAAAAATTACCAGCAGTTGATATCCTTCGTTCCGAAAATATTTTTGTCATGGATGATGTTCGGGCGACTCACCAGGATATTCGGCCCATGAATGTTCTCATTCTTAATCTGATGCCGACTAAAGTTGCGACAGAAACCCAGCTCTTACGCCTCTTGGCCAATACGCCCTTACAGCTCAATGTAGAATTTCTCTACATGGCGAGCCATGAATCCAAAAATACAGCAGCGGAGCACTTGGAGAGTTTCTACAAGACCTTTGAGGACATCAAGGACAACTACTATGATGGCTTAATCGTGACAGGTGCGCCGGTCGAAAAGATGGACTTTGAGGATGTAGACTACTGGGAGGAGTTGACCCAGGTCTTTGAATGGTCTAAACGTCATGTCTTTTCTACCTTGCATCTTTGTTGGGGGGCCCAGGCTGGTCTTTTCTACCGTTACAGGATTCAAAAGGTCGAACTCTGTGACAAGCTATCTGGTATCTACGACCAAGCGGTGGTCCGCCCTGATAGTCTTCTGATGCGAGGCTTTGATGATCGTTTTCTTGCACCTCATTCTCGCTATACGGATATTCCTTTGAAAGAAGTCCTTGAAAAGAGCAACCTTCAAGTGATTGCGCAGGGAAGTGAGGTTGGATTGTCCATCATTGCCAGTCCGGACATGCGTGAAGTCTATAGCTTTGGCCATCTAGAATATGATCGTGATACGCTAGCCAAAGAATACTACCGCGATGTCAAGGCAGGCTTGGATCCAGACCTACCCAAGAATTATTTTGACTACGATGATGCGAACACAGAGCCTCGTATTCGCTGGAATCTAGCTGCGACAACTTTCTTTAGTAATTGGATCAACTATGCGGTTTATCAAGAAACACCTTACCGCTTGGAAGAATTGGAAAAAGATATTTCATTTTATGGTTACCTATAAAGGGGAAGTATGACATATTCACAAGCATTTAAGTCTGGCAACTTGGTTCTTCCAGGTGCCTTGCTTTTTCACTATCATGACTTGTTCGACCAAGCAGATGACTTCTTGGTTTGGCAGTTTTTCTTTCTTCAAAATACCACAGGTCAGGATGCACTGACACCTAATCAGATTGCTCAACACCTGGGTAAGACTGTGACGGATGTCAACCGAATCATGTCCAATTTAACTACAAAGGGCCTTCTGCAATACCGGACCATTGAGCTCAACGGCGAGATTGAGGCCATCTTTGATGCGACCATTGCCTTGGAGCGATTGGATGATCTTTTGGAAGCAAAAACGCAAAGCAAAGCCCAGAGCGTACCTGCAAAAGGCAATGTCATCAAGGACTTGGTAGAGACCTTCCAACAAGAGCTTGGTCGGCTACTAACGCCATTTGAAATCGAAGATTTGACCAAGACCGTGCGCGAAGACCAGACAGATCCTGACGTGATCAAGGCGGCCCTACGTGAAGCTGTTTTTAACGGGAAGCCTCACTGGAAGTACATTCAGGCTATTTTGCGCAATTGGCGAAGTGAAGGCATCAACAGTCTGCCCCAAGTTGAGGCCAAACTGCAAGAGCGTGAACAGGCCAATCCACGCAATGTGACCGTATCAGACGATTTCTTGAAAGCCATGGATTTATGGAAGGATTAAGAGGAGACGATTGATCAAATGAAACGGGGAGACAAGAACAGACCCAGACGATTTAGATGGCTCTATCCGACTATGTTAGTGGTCGGATTGTTTTTATTGTTTGGTGTGGTCAGCTTTTACTACGTACGAACCAACCTATTAGCTTCGGGCTTGTACCCAGTAGAGGAGAGTCTGGTGGAGGCTGGTTATACCAAAACGAAGACAGGCTTTCGCAAAAAAGAGGCCAATGTGACCATTGACATCCAGTGGAATGAAAAAACAAAAGTATTTGATAAGAATCACTATCGTTTTAAGGCTCATCAAAAGACAACTTTCTGGAAGAAAACCTATGTGGATAAGGAAACGCTTGAAAGCTTGACCAACGGCCAGCTATCTAACCAATATGGTTTTGTGCATTACTCCAAGGTTAGTCAGAAAGATTGGCTAAGGGTTTCTCCAAGACTGGTAGCTCACGCCGGAGGAACAGTTCGGGGGAAGGAGTACAACACGAAGTATACCAATTCCTTAGAGGCTTTACGGCAAAACTACAATCTCGGCCATCGCTTGTTTGAAATGGATTTTAATTTGACTAGTGACAAGAAATTGGCTGCAGTCCACGATTGGCACCATTATGGAAACAAAGATGGTGTTGCTCTTTCTTCGAAAGAATGGAAGAAATTTCAAGGGTATGGTTACCCAGAAACACCAAGCCGCTATACGACCATGCTGATAGGGGATGTGTTTGATCAAATGCTGATCAATCGGGATATGGTGTTGATTACCGATACCAAATCAATGGAAATCCCTAAGGAAGATAGGATCACACAATTTAAAGAACTTGTTTTAGAAGCAAATAAGCGGGACAAAGAACTATTGGATCGTGTGATTCCACAAATCTATCATCAGGATATGTTTGGAGAAATTGAAGCGATTTATCCTTTCAAACATGTCATTTATACCTTGTATGCCTCACCAGATAGTGCAGAAGAGGTACTGGATTTTATTTCCAAGCACAAGGAAATTGAAGCAGTAACTATACCTATCGATGATTCTCGATTAACCCCTAAGTTTATCGAACAGGTACATCAGCTTGGAAAACGGGTCTATGTTCATACCATACAAACCTATGAGAACTTAACCAAGTATGCAGCAATCAATGTCGATGGCTTTTACACTGGCTTATTGACCCCACAGGATATGGCCGTGTATGAATCCGTATCGAAATAAAACAGAAAACTAGCCCTTTCATCAGGCGCTAGTTTTTGCATTTATAAATAGTCGGAGTAAGCTTTTTCTAGTCTAGCAAGGAGTTCTTGTTTTTCCTCGTCGCTTGCGAAGGAAGCCTGGATGGCATCGACATTGTGTTGGTAAAAGTCAGCTTCTTTGGTTTGGAAATGCTGATGGTAGAGAGCGTATTCCTTAGTGAGGTTGGTATCAGATACGGTCCGGTTATCGGTATTGATGCTAATCCGAGCTCCGGCTGCCTTCATTTTCAAATAAGGGAAATCCTCTATAGTCGGTGCGGCTTTTGTCTGTAAGTTGCTGGTCAAGCAGAGTTCACCCGTGACCCCATTTTCAATAAAGGATTGGAGTAAGGCTGGTTCATGAGATAGAGCTGTCACGTGACCATTGCGTTTGATGCCAAAAGCAATCGATTGGGCTACAAAGTGTGGGCAATGACACTCACCTGCATGAAGCGTCATAGGACGATGGTAACTCTTGACTTGCTCGATTAAAGGTCGAATATCTTCTGGCGAGTAGTTGTGCTCATCCCCAGCGAAGTCAAAACCGACAAAATCCTGATCCCTAACTTGGTTGGCTTCTGCCAGAATGCGAGAGGTGAGTTTTGGATCCGACTGGCGCATGCCACAGACTAGGGCTTTGGCTGTAATGCCAAATTCATCCTGGGCTTGGCGCAATCCTTCACAGACAGCATCAATAGTTTCTGGGACGGTAAGGCCTTGGTCCATGGACAATTCTGGTGCAAAACGAACCTCAATGTAGACGACATTCTCCAGAGCAGCTTGCTTAGCGACATCGTAAGCAGCAAGGCTCAAAGCTTCCTTGGTCTGAAGGAGAGGACGAATGTAGTCAAAGGCCTCCAAATAGTCCAATAGATTCTCACAGTGGGCAGGGGCAGTGACATGGTGTTTGAGCTCTTCATCGCTAGCAGGGAGGTCAATATTGGACATAGCTGCCAATTGGCGAATAGTCGGAAGCGACAAGGAACCGTCTAAGTGACAGTGAAGTTCTGTCTTTGCCAAACTATGAAAATCGATCGTGGACATGGCTTCCTCCTTAAAATTGTATTTTTTCTATACTATCATTTTGACCAGAAAAGTCAAGTAGCGTTCGTGTAGCAGATTTTTGAAAGGGAGTCTGATATTTGATATGCTAGAAGTAGCTTAGATAAAAAGGAGAAATGAGATGTCAGACTATCAATTACCAGAAGTATGGGAAGCACCGAGTCAAATGGGAGGAGCCTGGGGTGGTTTGAACCAACCAACAGCAGGTGCCCGTTTTGAACAAAGCCTTCCTAAAGGTGACCAACCCTTCCAACTCTATACCCTTCCAACCCCTAATGGAATCAAGGTGACCATTATGCTGGAAGAACTAAAAGAGCTGGGAGTGGATGCAGGCTATGACGCTTACCGCATCAAGATTGGGGATGGTAACCAATTTGGTAGTGACTTTGTGGCCATCAATCCAAACTCGAAAATTCCAGCCATGTTGGATCAATCAGGTGACCAAGCCATTCGGGTCTTTGAATCAGCCAATATTCTATTGTATTTAGCAGAGAAATTTGGTCAATTGATTTCGACAGATCCTGCTAAACGGACAGAAGTGCTTAATTGGCTCTTCTGGCAGACGGGTGCGGCACCATTCTTAGGAGGAGGCTTTGGCCATTTCTTCCACTATGCGCCTGAAAAAATAGAGTATGCCATCAACCGCTTTGCCATGGAAGCCAAACGCCAATTGGACCTACTGGACAAAGAATTGGCGACCAAACCTTATATCGCAGGGGAGGACTATACCATTGCGGATATCGCCATCTGGTCTTGGTATGGCCGTCTCGCCCAAGACAAGGTCTGGGACCGAGCAGGGATTTTCCTAAGTGTGAAAGAATACCAGCATTTGCAAGCTTGGACAGAGAAAATCGCCAATCGTCCCGCTGTGCAACGTGGCTTGGAAGTGGACTATAAGGAAATTGACTAAAGTCTAGTATCGGCTTGTTGAGGATGATTGCGAGAGTTTCCGCCGTGAGTCTAGCACATGAAACGTATAAGTTTCATGTGCCCGGAAGTTTTGAGACATTAGACTAAAAACTTAGTCATGGAACTTTTTCGAAGTTCGCTGACGTCCGGACTCACCTAAGGAAAGTCTAAAATAATACCTTTCCATAATAGACAAGGCGCCGTTGCGCCTTTTTTTAATGGTGCAAACATGGTATACTAAGGAATGGAATAAAAGTATAGAAAGAAGCACATGGAATTTACGAAATTATCAAATCGCTTGAATCTGGTGGCTAGCTTTGTCCCAGCTGGAGCGCGTCTGTTGGACGTGGGAAGTGACCATGCTTATCTCCCAATCGCCCTTTTGCAAGAAGGCAAAATTGAGGCTGCCATTGCTGGTGAGGTAGTTGAGGGACCCTACCAGTCTGCCCTACAAAATGTCGCCGATAATGGTTTAGAGGACAAGATTGAAGTCCGCCTAGCTAATGGCTTGGCCGCATTTGAACCAACGGATAGTATTTCTTGCATCACTATTGCAGGGATGGGCGGACGCTTGATTGCCGATATCCTAGCGGTAGGTCTTGAGAAATTAGCCGGTGTCTCTCGCTTGGTCTTGCAACCCAATAATCGGGAAGATGAACTGCGGGCTTGGTTGGTAGATCATGATTTTCGCATTGTTGCTGAAGCCATCTTAGAAGAAAATGAGAAGTTTTATGAGATCCTTGTGGTCGAACAGGGTTCACAAGAGTTGACAGCCAAGGAATTGCGCTTTGGTCCCCATTTGATGGTGAAACAAGCTCCAGCCTTTGTCCAAAAGTGGTCAAAGGAAGTGGAAAAATTAGCCTTTGCCTTGGAGCAGGTCCCAGTTGAGAATCAGTCGGCCAGAGCATCGTTAGAAGAGCGCATCGCACACATCAAGGAGGTTCTACATGTTAGCAAGTGAAGTCATCAAACGCTATGAAGCATACAGTCCTCAAGAACTTTCCATGGAGGGAGATGTCTGTGGCTTACAGGTCGGCACCCTGCAAAAAGACATCAAGAAGGTCATGGTAGCCTTGGATATCCGGGAGCAGACGGTGGCAGAAGCTATTGACCATGGGGTGGACTTGATCATCGCCAAGCACGCGCCCATTTTCCGTCCTATTAAGGATTTGGTTTCCGATCGGGCTCAAAATCAGATCTATATCGATTTAATCAAGCATGATATTGCGGTCTATGTCAGCCATACCAATATTGATATTGTCCCAGATGGTCTCAACGATTGGTTTTGCCAGCTTTTAGACATTGAAGATACAGAGCCCCTCAGCATGACAGGAGAAGGACTCGGAATCGGCCGTATCGGTCGGGTAGCTGCCCAAACCTTTGGCCAGTTGGCTCAAAAGGTCAAAGAAACCTTTGGGTTAGATACTTTGCGCTTAGTTGGTTATGACCAGGCGGATCTGGATCGGGTCATTGAGCGCGTCGCTATCTGTGGAGGAAGTGGCCAATCCTTTTACAAGGATGCTCTCGCTAAGGGGGCTGAGGTCTACATCACAGGAGATATCTACTACCACACAGCTCAAGACATGCTGAGCGATGGTCTCCTGGCCTTGGATCCAGGTCACCATATCGAAGTTCTCTTTGTGTCAAAACTAGTCGAAAAACTCAATCAGTGGAAGTCTGAAGAAGCGTGGGAGATCGAAGTGATTGGCAGTCAAGCCAGCACCAATCCTTTTTACCATATCTAAGAGGTTATCATGAAAGTTGCTATTATCGGTGCAGGGATCGTAGGATCCACTGCAGCCTACTATTTATCAAAAGAAGCACAAGTGGATGTGACCGTCTATGATCACGGAGTTGGGCAAGCAACCAAGGCAGCGGCTGGGATCATTAGCCCTTGGTTTTCTAAGCGGCGAAACAAAGCCTGGTATCGTCTGGCTCGGCTAGGAGCTGATTTCTACCAAGAATTAGTAGAGGACCTAGCCAAAGACGGAATCGAAACAGACTTTTACCAGCAGACTGGTGTCTATCTCCTTAAGAAGAAGGAAGAGAAATTAGATGAACTCTATCAGTTGGCGCTGAGTCGACGGGAAGAATCTCCCTTAATCGGAGACTTATCGATTTTGACTACAGAAGAAGTGGGCCAACAATTCCCAGGTCTGCAAGGCTTTGAACAGCTCCTTTATGCCTCGGGTGGAGCGCATGTAGAAGGAGCTCTTCTAACGGAAACTCTTCTGAAAGCAAGTGGCGCAAGAGTGATCAAGGAAGAGGTTGCCCTCTCAATCTCTGATCACGGCTATCAGATTGCAGGAGAAAGCTATGACCAAGTCATCCTAGCGACAGGAGCCTGGTTGGGGCAAATTCTTGAGCCACTTGGCTACCAAGTGGATGTCCGTCCGCAAAAGGGGCAACTGCGGGATTATCAGCTAGACCTAGATACGGATAATTATCCTGTGGTTATGCCAGAAGGAGAGTTGGATATCATTCCCTTCCAGAAAGGCAAGATCAGTATGGGAGCCACCCATGAAAATGAGATGGGCTTTGACCTGAAGGTGGATCAAGCTCTGCTCAATCAGATGGAAGAAGAGGCCTTGGCCTACTATCCAGAACTAGCTCAAGCGGGAGTTATCGGGGAGCGCGTGGGAACCCGGGCCTACACCAGTGACTTCTCGCCCTTTTGGGGAGCTCTTCCTGATAAAGCAGGCCTCTATGTCGCCAGTGGCCTCGGTTCATCTGGTCTTACAACAGGTCCCCTCATTGGTTGGCACCTGGCCCAACTAGTAGCAGGAGGAAAGGTGCGCCTAGATCCAGCAGATTATCCAGTTGAACAATATGTGAAGAAGAGAGTGGGACAGAAATCGGTCATTCGTTAGAATTCGATTTCGTCGTCCCACC
>OFDA01000187.1_pt1 | contig 34409 bp, 24 predicted proteins | sample 1520921 | NCBI WGS metagenome assembly OFDA01 (sample SAMEA2699028, study PRJEB24076) | metagenome
CTGAAAGGGTTAGAACCTGTCAAGCAGCGCCCGGGTATGTACACGCTGACTGACAATCCCCTCCACATCATTCAGGAGGTGATTGACAACGCAAGCGACGAAGTGCTCGCGGGCTACGGCAAAAGAATCTCTGTTGAGGTGGCAGCGGACGGATCAGTGACGGTGGAGGATGATGGCCGAGGTATTCCTACCGGCATGCATCCAGAAGAGCACGCGCCGGTGCTGGAGATTGTTTTTACGCGGCTCCATGCCGGCGGCAAGTTTGCCAAAGCTGATGGAAGCGGCCCCTACACGTTTGCGGGCGGCCTTCATGGTGTAGGCGTTTCGGTAACCAACGCGCTTTCCAAGCATTTAGTGGTGACTGTTTGGCGCGACGGCCAAGAAGCAACGATGGGCTTTCGCGACGGGTTCGTGTCTGAACCTTTGGAGATTAAGAAAAGCTCCCGTCCGAAGTCGCGCACGGGCACGCGCGTAACGGTCTGGCCTGATCCGAAGTATTTTGACAGTCCGGTTATTCCTGAACCGGCATTGATCCGTCTTCTGCGCTCGAAGGCGGTGCTCCTTCCGGGATGCGAAGTTGACTACGTCAACAAAATGACCGGAACGGAAGCGCATTGGAAATATTCGGGAGGTTTGAAGGAATATCTGCTCTCGGAAATCAAGGGCGATAGTCTTATTGAACCGTTTGAAGCTTCAGGCTTTGCTGATGAAGATTCCGAAAGCTTTTCGCCGGGTGAAGGCGCCTCTTGGGTGGTGGTGTGGACGGCTGAAGGACCGCTCACGCGCGAAAGCTATGTGAACCTCATTCCGACGCCGCAGGGCGGCACGCATGAAGCGGGATTGAAGGACGGCCTCTTTCAAGCTGTCCGTGCTTTCATGGATGCCCATGGGCTGCAGCCAAAGGGCGTGAAAATCCTCGCCGAAGACGTTTTTTCACGCGTTAATTTTGTACTTTCAACAAAGTCGCTCGATCCCCAGTTTCAAGGACAGACGAAGGAAAAACTCACGAGCCGTGATGCAGTGAAGCTCGTGGGCGGGTTCGTACGTCCGCAGTTTGAATTCTGGCTCAATGACCACGCCGACGAAGGCAAAAAGCTCGTTGAACACATCATTTCGCAGGCACAGGCGCGTCAGCGTCAGGCTGCGAAATACGAACGCCGTCGCGCAAGTACGGTGGCGGTATTGCCGGGCAAACTCACCGACTGTGAGTCGAGCGACATTACGCGCAACGAACTCTTCATCGTTGAAGGGGATTCAGCCGGCGGCTCTGCCAAGCAGGGGCGCGACAAGGAATTTCAGGCAGTGCTGCCGCTGCGCGGCAAGATCCTCAACACCTGGGAAGTCGAGGGCGGCGAACTCTTCCGCTCCGACACGATTCATGACATTGCGCTCGCCATCGGGGTGGATCCGCATCACCGGGACGGTGAACCGGATTTGAAAGGGCTGCGTTATGGAAAGATCTGCATCTTGTCCGACGCGGACGTGGACGGCTCTCACATTCAAGTGCTCCTTCTGACGCTCTTCTTGAAGCACTTTCCGAAGCTTATTGAATTGGGGCACGTGTATGTCGCCATGCCGCCGCTCTTTCGCGTTGATGCGCCGAAGAAAGGCCGCAAACCCGATCGCAAGATCTATTGTCTGGACGAGCGCGAACTGTCGCGCACGCTGGAGTCTCTCAAAAAGGAGGGATTCACCGAGGAGCAGCTCTCCATTTCACGCTTTAAGGGTTTGGGTGAAATGAAGGCTGAGCAGCTCGCGGAGACAACGCTGGCTCCCGATACGCGGAAGCTCCTCCCCGTTGCTTTCGGCAGTATTTCCGAAGCGGATACCCGGACGGTCATGCAAACCTTGATGGGGGAACGTCAGGTGACGGGGCGCCGCCTCTGGATGGAAGCCTATGGTGACCGAGCAGAGCTCGATGTTTAAAAACGGTCCCGAAAAAGCGGTTAAACGAAAGAAGTGAAAGACTGGGGCGGCATTGACGAACCCGTCTGTATGAAGCATGAAGAAAGACGATTTTGAGCACGACTCCCTTTTTGGCGACTTGAATGCTGATGTGCCGGAACTGGATCCGTCTAAGCAGTCTCAAGGGGCTCAGGCGATTCAAGAAAAGGCTGCGGACGACGATGCGGCAGAGGCTCCCGAAACGCCGGAGGCGGCAAAGGAGCCAAACGGCTCTGAACCGCCGGAAACGGAGGAGCTCGATGCTGATGATGCTGCTCCATCGCCAGACGATGCTCTTGAGGAATCACCCGAGGAAGCCGCTACTGAAGAGATGGCTGTCGGTGCAGCTACAGTCGGTCCGGCCGAAGAGGACGGGGCGCTCACGCTTGCCCGCTATGCTTCACAGGCTTATCTTGAATACGCCATGTCAGTGGTGAAGAGTCGAGCGCTTCCGGAAGTGACCGACGGGCAAAAACCTGTCCAGCGCCGCATCCTGATAGACATGTACCGGATGGGGCTGAAATTTGAGGGCAGAAGCGTCAAAAGCGCCCGTATTGTGGGTGACGTGCTAGGCAAATATCATCCGCACGGTGACCAGTCGGTGTATGACGCCCTGGTGCGCATGGCTCAGACCTTTTCGCTTCGCTATCCGCTCCTTGTGGCCGAAGGCAATTTCGGTTCCCGCGACGGTGACTCGGCAGCGGCGATGCGTTATACGGAAACCCGTCTCACGCCCATTTCGCAGCTCTTGCTCGAAGAAGTGGATCTGGGGTCTGTGGATTTTCAGCCCAATTACGACGGTAATTTTCAGGAACCGGTGGAGCTGCCTGCCAAGCTGCCGTTTGTGTTGCTGAACGGTTCGTCGGGCATTGCCGTTGGCATGGCAACCGAGATCCCTCCGCACAATCTGGGCGAAGTCGCTGCGGCCTGCGTGCGGCTTTTGGAGAATCCCGACGCGGATTTAAACGAGATTCTGGAGCTGATGCCGGCCCCGGACTTCCCTTGCGGCGGTCAGATTATTACGCCTAAGGATGAAATCCGCGCCATCTACCGTTCGGGACGCGGCAAGCTCCGTGTTCGTGCTCGCTGGCACTTTGAAGATCTGGCGCGCGGTCAGTGGCAGCTCGTGATTGATGAGCTGCCGCCGGCAGCTTCTGCGCGTTCGATTCTGGACCGCATTGAGCAGATTTCGAATCCGCGTCCCAAGAAGGATAAAAAGACGCTTTCGGCCAAGCAGCAGCAGGCCAAGAGCGCGATGCTTTCGCTGCTCGACAATGTGCGCGACGAGTCGGGCAAGTCCGTCGACGTGCGTCTCGTGTTTGAACCGAAGACGAGCAAGGTCGATCGCGATGAGTTCGTGAATTACCTGCTTGCGGAAACCGACCTCGAAAGCAATGTGCCGGTGAACCTTGTGATGCTGGGACTGGACGGCAAGCCCCGGCAAAAAGGCCTGCTCGAAATTCTGCAGGATTGGATCGCATTTCGTCTGGCGGTTGTTCGCCGGCGTTCAGAGGCGCGTTTGGAGAAGGTGCTCGACCGCATTCACGTGTTGGAAGGCCGGTCGCTTGTGCTCCTCAATATTGACCGCGTGATCGCCATTATTCGCAATGCAGATGATCCGAAGGCCGATCTCATCAAAGAGTTTGGGCTCACGGACCGTCAGGCCGACGATATTCTTGAAATTCGCTTGAAGCAGCTTGCCCGTTTGGCGGCCATTGCCATTGAGAAAGAGCTCGCGCAGCTCGCCAAAGAACGTGCCGGACTCGAGAAAATTCTCGGCAGCGACGGCGCACTGAAGCGCCAGACGGCCAAGGAAATTGAAGCGGCGGCCAAGAGTTTTGCCGATCCTCGCCGTACGGTGGTTGAAGAGGCCGAACAGGCGGCGCACGAAGTGCAGACGGCGGATGAACCCGTAACGGTCGTCATTTCCCGCAAGGGCTTCCTGCGCGCCCGTACGGGTCATGGTCACGACTGCTCGCTCATGAGCTTTAAGACGGGTGACGGACTCGAAGCGACGATTGAGTGCCGGTCGAGCAGTCAGATTTCGTTCTTGGATCAAGCGGGCCGCGTCTATACGCTTGCCGTCTCCGCACTGCCGGGCGGCCGCGGCGATGGTTCGCCGCTTTCGGCCTTCGTTGATTTGCCTAAAGGCGCTCAGCCGGCAGGCTGGATTTCGGCGGATCCGAATGCCGCTGCGGTGATTGTGACTTCCGGCGGCAAGGGCATGGTGCTGAAGGCTTCGGACGTGTCGACGCGTTTAAAGGCCGGCCGCGATTTCGTAACGTTAGGCAAAGGCGAGTCGCTTCTGCCGCCGATTGAACTGCCCCTTAAAGCGGCGCAGGGCGAGCAGCTCATTGCCTGCTTGTCATCGTCCAATCGACTCTTGGTATTCCCCTTGAAGGAAGTGCGCGTGACGGCCTCCGGCGGCAAAGGCATGAGCTTCATGACGCTTGAAACAGGCGAATCGCTTGTATCTGTCGCGCTGGTTGATGACCGCGGGGCAATCGTTACTGGCACCGGCCGAGGCGGTAAAGCGCGAGAGGCGCAGATTTCCAAGCGCATCCTGGGCGGCGCAACGCTCCATCGTGCCCGCCGCGGCAAGGTGCTTGCGCTCTCTTGGAAGGCCGAACATATTGTGGGGCTGCCTTTTGAACCAACTGACTCCACTGATGGGTCGGACACAGCTGGCGGAGCTCCGTCCGACAGCGTTAAGACAGACGACGGTTTGACGCTCGAAGTGGTGGACGAAGATCCAACGCTTCTCTAATCTGCGGTTTGTGCCAATCTACAATTCCCGCCGAGCCGCAGGGCTCGGCGCAGCGCCTCATGTTCATCCTGAAGTACTTTAAAAGCCTTTCGGCTCGTCTTCTCGTTCTCACGCTTCTTTGGGTGAGCTTTGTTTCCGGGTCGATTGCCTGGACGATGCTCGTTAACTGGGAACTTGAGGCAAGCGCATCGGCCAAATACGCAGTGGGCGAACTGCGCCTTCATGCTTATAGAGCAGCGTATTTTTCGCAGACGGGTTCGTCGCGGCTCGATTTCGACAAAGAACTTCAGGCGATGCTCGACGGCTTTAAGAACGTTCGCAGCGGCGACAGCTGGAAGCCGCTCCTGCTGCCGCGAGAGCCCGATATTGCCGACAAGCTCGACCTCCTTGAAGGGCGCTGGCGCGGCAGTATCGAACCCATGTTTGTGCGTGCGAGAGAGCTTGGGAAGCCTGTTGACGAGTATGCACTCAGCAGTTTTCTAGATGAAGCAACGAATCTTGCGCACCGCATTGAAGAGTGGCGAAGCGGGTATTTGTGGCAGCTTCGCTATCTGCAGATGCTCCTGATTGTGCTGGCGATCGGCAGTCTCTTTGCGATTATGCTTCTCCTCTGGCGCTGGGTGATTCGTCCCATCAATGAACTCGGCGAAGGCATCAACCGACTCTCCGGCGGAGATCTGACGGCGCGCGTGACGCCTCGAAGCGAAGACGAAATCGGGCGCATTGCTCAGGGCTTCAACCGCATGGCGGATCGACTGGAAGACCTCTACAACAACCTTGAGCAGAAAGTGGCCGAAAAGACGGCTTCTGTCGAGGAAAAGAATCGTCATTTGGCGCAGCTTTATGAAATCACATCCTTCTTCTCGCAGCAGCGCGGCATGGAGGAGCTGACGGAAGGGTTTGTCGAACGCATCGTGCGCTATACCGAAGCAGATGCGTGTCTCGTGACATTGGTCGACGCCAAGCAGGGAGCGGTCAATATTGCTGCGGCGAGCGGATTGAGGCCGAGCGATATTCATGAAGCCGCGGAAATGGCTTTTGAGGATTCCATCAGCCGTACGGTGCTGCAAAAAAATTATCCGGTGCGCGTGCGGCTTGAAAATGATCAGCGGCCGCTCGCCGTCGTGCTTGCTCGTGCGGGGTTCTCAACGGCCTATTGCTTTAAGGTCCGAAGTGTTTCGGAGTCTATCGGCGTCTACATGCTGCTTTTCCGGGATGCACCGGAACTTTCCTCGCAGATGATTCAGCTTCTCGAGAGCTTCTCGACGCATTTGGGCGTGGCCATTGACAATCAGCGCCTGATCGAGCGTGAGCGACAGTTTGCGGTCGTTCAGGAGCGTCAGCTCCTGGCCCAGGGGCTGCATGATTCGATTGCGCAGGCGCTCTCGTACCTCAATCTGCAGGTGCAGTTCCTCTCGGAAGCCATCAAAAATAAAGATGATGCGCTTCGCGACGAGTCGCTTTCGGCCATTCAGACGGGTGTGCAGGAGTGCTATCAGGATGTGCGGGAGCTGCTCCTTAATTTCCGCGAACGCGTGCACAGCGAAGGCTTCCTTCAGGGCGTGCAGACTGTGATTGACCGTTTTGAGGGGCAGTCTCATGTTTCAGCGCGTCTGCGGGCAACGGGCGACGGCCCCAAGCTCACGCCTCGCCAGAAGCTTCAGGTGATCTTCATCATTCAGGAAGCGCTCTCCAATGTGCGTAAACATGCTCAGGCCACCAGTGTCACCGTGACGATCCAAAATAACGACGACCTTAAAGTGAGCATCGTTGACGACGGCGTCGGCATCGACAACGACGTGGTGGAAGCTCGCAAGGGACAGCATGTCGGCCTCTCAATCATGGCCGAGCGCGCAGCCCGCATCGGTGCGGAAGTAAAGGTAGAGCGGGCAAGCCCGATCGGCGGCACGCGCGTGACGCTGCTGCTGCCGGCTGCTGCCCGCGAAATCAGCTGATCAAAGGCTGATTTTCCAAAATCTTTATCCGAAAATGACGGAAGACTCAAGGCGCTGGAGAACGAATATGGCTTTTGCTTCAAACCGATCGAGCGCGGACTCCCGCTTTATTTTGGGCGGGCTTTTGCTGACGCTGGCACTTGCCGTTATGGGGAGTGAATCAGCCTGCGTGGCTGCTCAGCCTTCCGTTTCGGCGGACTACGCGGCCAACGTACCGGCGCCGGGTGAGGCCCCATCCGAAGAGCGCGCTGCCGCGCTTTGGAAGAATTTTGCGGACGCCGAAGCGCTCGACTATCGAGTGGATCTTTTGGCGCTTCAATTTGGTCCTGCGGTTTCCCGGCTTCCCGGAGCGGCTGCTGTAACGGGGATATCAGCAGAACCCGCGCTGCTCGCTAAGTTCTTTGCGGCCGCCGCTCGCCAAGGATTGTCGTTTGAGTCTGCAGTGGATCAAGTACCCGAACCAAAGTCTTTGGATTTGATGACTTGGGGCATTGTGAAAGTTGGCAGCGCCGAACTCATGGATCTTGATCCAAAAACGGCAGGCCGTACAGAGCGGACGGTGCGCACAGTTGTTTTGGGAGAGCGGGTGAGAATCCTGAAGCGGACTTCGGCGACCGCTTCAGAGGTCCCGGGCTGGGCGCTGGTACAGTGCCTGGACGGCCGGCTCGGATGGATTTCAGAAAGTTGGCTGGCGCTCAAGAATGACATGGCATTTGTGTCTTGGAATCGTCAGAATGCCGCAGTTATGCGCCGGCCCAACACAGAGCTTCGTCCGGAAAACGGTGATGCCCTTGTCTTTGCCGGAGCGGGCATTCAGCTCTATCAGCTCGAACATCAGCCCGATTATTGGGAGGTGCTTTTGCCCGACGGCCGCAAGGCCAAGGCGTCAGGCACGGCGCTGGAGGATGTCTCTGCGTGGCAGCAGCGCGAAGAGGAGCTTCGCCGCAGCAGTCCTTCGGGCTATCTCAAGGCGCTTGCGGCTTCAGCCGAAGGATTGGTCGGCAGCAAAGCCGAAGTCTTAGGCGCGCCGCTTCCCGTCGTGGTGCTTCGCATGCATGACCTCTTGGCTCCAGGCGACATCGATCGCCTGGCACGTTTGGGCGCACCGCTCTCGGGCGGGCGAAACGGCGCGGAGCTTAAAGATGGAGACCTGGTGTTCTTTGGTGAGCACGATGAACCGCAGTCCGCCGGCATTTGGCTCGGAGAAGGGCGGTTTGCGGCCGTGGATCCTCAGACTGATCGCGTCGCGGTACTGAAGCTGAGTAACCTCCGCCAAAACGCAAAGAAGACCAAAACGCTCGGAGCATTTCTTTGGGCCGTTCGCTTAAAGCCCCAGGAGCTTCAGAATCCTTGTCTGCTTTCCTCCCGTTCGCATCCGTTTTTTCAGACGCCGCCCGCTGAACTCAAGCGCTGTCAGCTGCGCTGACGCGAACAATATTGTCGTGATATGTATACGATGCTTGTAAGCATTTTTGTTTTCAAGTAGTACGAATTTCACCCTAAGCGTTAATCCCTCTGTTGAGAACGAAGGGTTCTGCTTAGCCTCGCAAAAGTTGAGTATCGGCGGCGCCGATGCTCACGCTTCTGTGGTCTGCGGATGAAAAGAACGGCGCCTCCTGTGCCGTCGATGGATCACAGAGAAGGGAGGAATAATGCGTAAAAGCATGCAATTAAAAGCAGTGGCGTTTGCCGCTGCCGCGGCATTGATGGGTGTTTCCGGAATGGCGTCAGCGAGCGAAGCGGTTCAGACCGCGCCGAGCACCTTCAAACCCGGCACTTATACTGCACAGGTCAACGGCCACAATGCGCCGCTCACCGTGCAGGTGACCGTCGGGAAGAACCGCATCGAAAAGATCGACTACTCCAAGAATCTTGAGACGATCGGCGTCGGCCGAGTTGCGCTCGACATTGTGAGCAAGAAAATTCTCGATCATCAGTCGGTGGGCGTGGATGCCGTGACAGGCGCTACGATTTCGAGCTTTGCGCTGATGCAGGGCGTCAAGGACTGCCTGAAGCAGGCGGGCGGCGATATGACGGCGCTCACGAAGCATGTTGAGCAGCATCCGGCCGTTGAAGCCAAGTATCAGGCTGATGTGGTCGTCGTGGGCGGCGGCGGAGCCGGTCTTGCGGCAGCTATCTCGGCTTATCAGGCCGGTGCCAAGCACGTTCTCGTCCTTGAGAAACTGGGTTTTGTGGGCGGCTCGACCAATGTGAGCGAAGGTGCGCTTAACGCGGTTGACCCGGTTCGTCAGGGCCGTCAGGGCATTGAGGACAGCGTTGCTAAGTTCTATGACCAAACGATCAAGGGCGGCCACAACAAGGGCACACCCGCATTGGTGCATTACCTCACCGAAAACTCCATGAATTCGGTCGATTGGCTCGAAGACCTCGGCGTCAAGTTTAAGGATGAGATCGGTACGGCCACGGGTGCCCTTTGGCAGCGCAGCCACTATCCGGCCACTCCTTCGGGCAACACCTACATTCGCACGTTTGAGCAGGTGATCGGCGAAACCAACGGCGCCATCAAAGTGATGACGGATACCAAGGTGACCGATCTCATCAAGGCTGACGGCCGGATCAAGGGTGTGATGGCTGAGAACTTCGGCCGCAAGATTACCGTGGATGCCGGTGCAGTCGTGATCGCTACCGGCGGCTTTGGCGCCAATATCAAGATGCGTCAGGAATTTAATACGGGCGTATGGAAGGACGTGAAGCTCGATAAATCCATCGGCTGCACGAACTTGGCCAAAGCGGCTCAGGGCGACGGTCTCGTGATGGGCAAGAAAGTTGGGGCTGCACTGATTGGATTGGATGATATTCAGATCCACCCCTGCGGCACGCCGGGCACGGGCCTGATGGAAAACATCCGCACCTCCGGGCGCAATCGTATTTTCGTCAATCTTGAAGGCAGCCGCTTCGTGAACGAAGGCGCCGCACGTGATGTGCTCGCCAAGGCTATCTTTGCGCAGCCCAAGGGAACGTATTGGATTGTCGTGAACCATGAGCGTTATCCGAGCGAAGACTGGGTAGATGCCAACGGCGCCACCATCCGCAACATGCTTGCGCTGGGATCCGTTGTTGCTGCACCGACGCTCGACGAACTGGCCAAGAAGACCGGCATGGATCCCAAGAAGCTCGAGGCGAGCGTTGCGGGCTACAACGCCGTCGTGGAAGGCAAGGCTAAGGATCCGCTCGGCTTCGTGGCCAACAACAAGGACGATAAGACTTTGACGGGCGGCCCGTGGTATGCCTGCCGCAAAGTCCCGACGGTGCATCACACGATGGGCGGCTTGGAAATCAACACCAAGGCGCAGGTTATCGGCGTTGACGGCAAGGTGATTCCGGGTCTCTACGCCGCCGGTGAGGTCACGGGCGGCATTCATGGCTCGAACCGCTTGGGCGGCAATGCCATTGCCGACGTGATGGTCTTTGGCCGTACGGCAGGTACGAACGCGGCGACGCTGAAGTAACTGCAGATCGTTTTGCCGCAGCTTTTTTGCGAAGGCTCTCGGCAATGTGATCCATCCATTGGGCTGCAGCGAGTAATCGCTGCGGCCCAAATTTCACAGCATGCAGTCAGCAGCTTTAAACCGAACGATCGTTGGATTTGACCTCGGGGAGCGTCGGCTTCTTTTTCGCTCTCGGCTTTTTGGCGGGGGATCCGGGTTTTAAATCCGCCGCTTCTTCAGCAGCTTTGGCGAGCGCTTCAGTCTTTTCCGGCGCGCTGCAGTACTCAGCTACCGGACAGCGGACACATTCCGGATTCCGCGCTTTGCAGATATAGCGCCCAAAAAGCAAAAGCCAGTGGTGGGCATTGAGCAGATAGTCTTTAGGCACCACTTTGAGCAGTTTTTCTTCCACTTCCGTGGGGTTCTTCCCCGGCGCAAAGCCCGTGCGGTTGCAGACGCGGAAGATGTGGGTGTCCACAGCAATGGCCGGCTCGCCGAAAGCGACGTTCATGACAACATTGGCGGTCTTGCGGCCGACGCCGGGAAGACTGACGAGCTCATCGCGGGTGCGGGGTACTTCGCCGTGAAACCGATCGATCAGGATGCGGCAGGCCTCAATGAGGTGCTGTGCCTTGGTGCGGTAAAGATTAATCGTCTGAACGTAGGGGATGAGACCGTCCAACCCCAAATCGAGGATTTTCTGCGGCGTATTGGCGACCGGAAAGAGTTTTGCGGTTGCAAGATTCACGCCTTTGTCCGTTGCCTGCGCAGAGAGCATCACGGCAACGAGCAGCTCAAAGGGCGTTGAATAGTTGAGTTCGCTTTTGGGATTGGGGTTCAAGGCGGCCAGTGCCGCCATGAAGGGTTCTCGGTTTTTTGCGGAGAACATAATGGGTCGGTCTCCTTGCTGCAGCTCCGAAGATTCAGCGTTCGGAGCCATCACAAATCATTTTATTGGCGGGAACGTGCACGAGCCTGCGCCAGAATGTCCGCCATGAAGTTTTTCTTGGCGGCGGCAGCTGCGGCAGCAGCGGCCTCTGCCGGTACGTTAGACGCTGCTTCGCGTCGTCGTGCAAGACGGGCGTCCTCCAAGGCTGCCTGACGGATGCGCCGCGACCAGGCTTCCTCGTGATGACGTTTTGCTTTGCGGGCATCTTCCCGCGTCCATTCGCGGCCGACTTCGACGAAGTCAATGCAGTCCATGGGGCAGGCCGGAGCGCAGAGGCTGCAGCCCGTGCAGCGAGCTTCCAGAACGGCGTGCAGGTGTTTAGGCGAGCCGCCGATGGCATCGGTTGGACAGGCACGGACGCACCAGGAGCAGCCGATGCATTCTTCGGCACGAATCTGCGCGCGGGCAAACGGCATCTCCGTGCCGTATTCGGGGTCGAGGGCGACGACGGGCAAGCCCGTTGCTTTGGCGAGCTCCGCAATGCCGCGTGCGCCGCCCGGGGCGCAGGGGTTGATGGGAGCCAATCCGTCGGCAACGGCCTGCGCATAGGCGGCACAGCCGTCGAAGCCGCATTGACGGCATTCGGTCTGCGGCAGCAGATCGTCAATGGCCTGTGCCGAGGGTCTCAGAGGAGGAAGCGTCATGGTTTTGAAGAACGGATTACCAAAAATTTTCAACGACAAGCTGGCCGGGTTTGCCAAAGCGCGGGGATACGAGCCCGCGGAGCTTGAGTTCAGCTCGAGCGGCGGCGATGAAATCCGGATTGCCGCAGAGGAGAACGCGGCTCTCTTCGGGGGTAATTTGGCGTTCAGCAGCCGCTTCCAGTGCACCCGAAGCGATGAGGGTTGGAATGCGCCCAGTGAGGTCGCCAAATCGAGCAGGATCCGTCTCGCGGGTCGTTGTCACGATGAGTTTGGGACGGTGCTCAAGCGGCAGAGCGGCGACGAGTTCTCGGGCGAGGACAGCCTCTTCAATTTGGCGCACAGAAAGTACGAGCACCACATCTTTCCAGGCGGCCCAGAAGGCTTCTGAGCGAAGCATCGAGGCAAATGGCGAGAGGCCCGATCCCGTGGCGAGGAGCCACAGAGTGCTGCCGCCCGGAATGCGGTCCGGCGTCAGGCTGCCTTCGGCGGGGCCGTCCAGCAGGACGGACTGTCCGGGTTCGAGTGCGGTGATTTTCGGGGAGAGTTGGCCGTCTTTAACGGCAGTAATGAAAAATTCGAGTGTCGAAGCTTCCGGCGCAGAGGCAATGGAATAACCGCGGATAACCGGCGCTGCGCCGGGTTCAAGTTCCATTCCGAGACGGGCAAACTGCCCGGCGCGGAAACTGTAGTCAGCGGGACGTTCAAATTCAAGGACAAAGAGCGTGGGAGCTGCCTTGCGGCGGCTCAAAAGCTTGATGGTCTGCATATTGGAAAAGCCTTTGGTCCGGGCATGGGGATCGACGGCAGCAGCGAATGTGCGTTACGCACAAGGGGGTTCACGCTTTCGTCAAGAACTTCAAGATGTTTTCCAAATAGGGACAGAAACATTCTTGGCGGGCTGCCGAAGTCCGCACCGGACAAAAATTCAAGATGCGGAGATTTTAAGCAAGAAAAAGCCCGCGCTTGGGCGGGCTATACGAACGGCTTAGTCCCAGGTTTTTTTAAGGAACTTAATTTTATTGGGGACGCCGCGCCATTCGTCGGCATCGTCGGCGTAGGGCTTGCGGTGAGTGATCGAGGGCCATTCACGGGCGAGCTCGGCATTGAGTTCGATGAATTCCTTCTGATCCTCAGGCACGTCTTCCTCTGCGTAAATCGCGGCTTCCGGGCATTCCGGAATGCAGACGGCACAGTCGATGCACTCATCAGGATCGATCACAAGGAAATTCGGACCTTCCCGGAAGCAGTCCACCGGGCAGACGTCCACGCAGTCGGTACGCTTGCAGCCGATGCAGGCTTCGCAGACAACATGAGGCATGATGAAAGAGGCTCCAGTTCAGAACAAAAACCGGCCTGATAGCGCATGAAGCACAGGGCCGGACTGATTGAAGCCGTGGATTCTATCCTTTTTTTTCTTGCTGTGCGAATGCCTAGTGACTGACATTGTGTCTACTGGTCAGCTGTTTGTTGACAGACGCAGATTGGAGAAAGGCTGCCCGCCGCACGTCGGCGGCAAGGAGCGGCGGGCAGTTTTCAATGGCTGGAGCGGCGGGACTTCCTTGAAGGTTAAGGTTGTAAATATGCGCGAACTGCTTTAGGACGAAGCCGGAAAGTCCTTATTTTTGAACGTTGGACCGTTCAAGGAGCGACTGCGGAAGCTCTAACCCGATCGATTGAGCAACCTTCAGATTAATGAAGGGCTTTTGTGCAGTCTGGAAACCTACAGGGATTTCTCCCGGCGTTTTCTTGCCTTCCAGAATGTCGGCTCCCATGGCCCCAGTCATGCGGCCGAGCTCGTAGTAGTCGACTGAAATAGAAGCCAGTGAACCTGCGCGAACCAGTGCGGAGTCGCTCGCTACGACCGGAAGCTTGGCTTCGGCGGCAACTTTAGCGACCGTGGCTGCGGCTGAAGCAATGACATTGTCGGTGGGGAACCAAAAGCCGCAGATCTTGCCCTTGAGGGAATTGAGTGCCTGAGGCACATCATTGACCGAGGAAGCCGAAGCTGTGAGAACCTCGATGCCGAGTTTCTCAGCTGCAGTCTTGAAGCGGTCAACTTGGAACTGAGCATTCACTTCACTCGGATTGAAGACGACGCCGATCGGTTTGGTTTTGGCAGTGTTGGGCGTGAGCGCAGCGATTTCAACGAGAAGATCGAGCTGAGCAGCAATGGGTGAGAGGTTCGAGACGCCGGTAACATTGCCGCCGGGCGCAGCATCGGATTTCACGACTTTGGCGGCTTCAAAACTCGTGACGGCAGTGGCAACGACAGGAATCGTCTTGGTTGCTCGAGCCATGGCCTGCACAGCAGGCGTCGATGAGGCAAAGATCAGCTGGGATTTATTGGAAACAAAACGGGTGCCGATATTGGCCAAGGTCGCCTGATCACCCTGCGCATTTTGGTGATCAATGCGGATGTTTTCGCCGTCTTTAAAGCCGCGGGCGGCAAGTTCATCAATGAAGCCTTTGACGGTAGCGTCAAGCGCTTCATGTTCAACGAGCTGCACAACACCGACGGGAATGGGTGCCTGCTGAGCGGGAGTTGTTTTTGACGCTGCTGCGGCATCGGCAGCGGGGGTTTTCGCTTCCTCACCGCAGCCGGCCAAAAAGAGCACAGCAGCGGCAAGAGCAGCCGCAGACCGGCGTGAGAAGGTGAGATGCTGGGCGGGATGGAGTGAAGTCATTGTGAAGCTCCTAACTTGAACGAAATAACTGAGTTGAAAGAAAGGGCGGTTCAAGTCGTTCGAGAGGGTGCTTCAGGCTGCAGAAGATGCTTTAGAGGAGCAGCGGCAGACCATAAAAAAATCCGCTCGAGGAACTTGGTCCGCGGCGGATCTCTTCGATTGATGTCTGGTTTTTCTGTCCACGACCTCACGAGCGCATCCGCCGCTGCGGATACGCGTAATAGGAGGAGGTGAAGGCGCGCATATCGTGTAAAACGACCAGGGCGCAGAGGACGGAAATATTCATAGCAATATCCACTCTATCAGGCCATTTAAAAAAACTGCTTAGACATTTGTCTTACAGCAGCTGACGGAAGTTGTACGGCTGAGCATTCACTTCGGTGAATAGGGGGTCTATAAAATCATTAAGAATGCCGGAATCTTTTTTGTATGCACACCGCCGATCCGCTTTTTCAAAACGACCTTACGCGCCGCATCGTTCATGTGGACATGGATGCGTTTTACGCGTCAGTGGAGCAGCGCGATCGGCCGGAGCTTCGCGGCAAACCCATCGCAGTGGGGCATGCTGACCGCCGCGGGGTCGTGGCAACGGCGAGCTACGAGGCAAGACCCTACGGCGTACACAGTGCCATGCCGAGCTCAAAGGCCAAAATGCTCTGTCCGCATCTCATCTTCGTGGAAGGCCGCATGAGCCGCTACCGCGAGGTGTCGGCAGAGATTCGGGCTATTTTTCACCGTTATACGGATCTTGTGGAGCCCATTTCAATCGATGAGGCGTACCTCGACGTCACGGACAACAAACTTGGCATCGAAACCGGCACGGAAGTCGCTCGCCGCATCAAAGCGGACATTCTGCGGGAAACCAGTCTTACGGCGAGCGCAGGTGTTTCCTACAACAAGTTCCTCGCCAAAATTGCTTCAGACTGGCGTAAACCTGACGGGCTCTGCACGATTCATCCCGATCGGGCGCAAAGCTTCATTGATGCTCTGCCGATTGAAGCTTTCTGGGGCGTTGGACCGGCAACGGCCAAGCGCTTTCGCGGAATCGGCGTAACGAATGGCTGGGAGCTGCGGCAGCTTTCCTTTCGCCGCCTGACTGACCAGTTTGGCGCTGCCGGATCCATCTTCTATAAGTTTGCCCGCGGCATTGATATGCGGCCGGTGAAGCCTTTTAGAGAACGTAAGAGCGTGGGCTGCGAAGAAACTTTTGCCGATGACCTGAAGCACCCTGAGCGTCTTGCGGCGGCACTCTGCGATATTGCGGTCGAACTTGAAAAACGCAGAATTAAAAATGGCTTTATCGGTCGAACGCTTACCCTCAAGATCCGCTTTGCTGACTTCACTACGAAAACGAAGAGCCGTACGGATTTGATGCCGTTTGTCGGCGCTGAACGTCTTGCCGCCGCGGGTCTGGAGCTCCTTCGTGCCATTGAGGTGCCGGCGGCGGGCGTCCGTCTGCTGGGGCTCTCAGTGAGCGGTGATGGCGGTTCTGCAGCTGCCGCTCGTGAAGAAACGCTCTTTGCCGAACTCGAAAAAAAATGAGGCGTGAGCAGTGTTTACTCGCGCCTTGGATATGGGGAAAGTATTTACTTCAGTCAGATGCCGTTAGCGGGCGGCGCTTGATCGGAATCCAGGTCGGTCGGCATTTCACCGTCCGGCCGGCTTGAGGCGAAGATGTCGCGGAACATCACCCAGATGCCAGCTTGGCAGACGGCAGAAATGAGGGCAATGAGGATCGGCGCCATAAAGGTGAAGAACATGAGGCCGCCCGCCGCAATGGAAATGGATTCGATCGTCAGAAAAATAACGAAAGCGAGTGCCGCTACGCAGACGAGCCAGACCAAACACGGCACGAGCGAACGCAGCGTGCCGAAAAACGAATAAAAAAGACTTTTGATGACGCTCTGGCGGTTCTGCACGATAAGGAGCGGCGCAAAGAGCGTCATCAGGAGAAGCGGCAGATAAAGGGCAAAGGCGGTGAGAAAAGCGCCCACGGGGAAGTGGGCGGCAATGGACTCAACGTCGACGCCCTCAGCCGTGATTTTCCACTGAGCCAGATCCGCCTGGCCCATCATCTGAAAGACGAGCATGTCGAGCTCCATCCAGATGCTCGCCAGAATGCCGACCGCAAGGAGCGGCCAGCGCGAAGCCTTGTCGCGTAAGATGGCGATCAGCGTGAAATAAACGGGCGTGCGGCCGGCGAGCACGTCACGCGCGGCAAAGCCGGTGAGCACGCTCGCAAAGGGCATCCAGAGGCTGGCGAGCAGCGTGCCGATAAGGGGCAGACTCGAGAGGAGTCCGCTCATCAGGAGCGAAAAAACGACAATTCCGGTGTAGGCGAGCGGCTGAAGCTTGAGCGTACGGCAGGAATCCTTGAACCAGGAGAAACCGAGCGAAAAGGCGGATGACATGGGGCGCGGAGCACTCCAACGGACTGCGGCAGATTGGGGGGCGGTCCGAGGAAAAGAAAAAAGGGAAAGTGTTCAGTAGAAGAGGGCGCCGGTTCCGATTGGCCCCGACGCCCATCTTCCCTCAAAGAAGCCTCGAAAGAGGCTCAAATCTACCAGCCGAACTCAATGAATTTCGGCGTGCCAAGCGTACCGCTCGGATTCTTGCCGGGCGTCGTATCGATCGGACGATCAGCCTGGTTTTCGATGCGATAGGGAATTTTGGTCGAACCCGGCGTGACGACGTATTCGGTGACATGGTTGTTCGGATCACGCACCGCTTCAATTTTGGTGCGCTTGTCATTGTTCTTCGGCGGAATCTGACCAGCTTCGCGGTCGCGGCGGGCCTTTTCCATGTCGGCTTGAGTCTGAGCAATGGACATGTCTTCCTGAGCTCCTTTCTGGGGGAGCTTTCGGGCCGGAGGCTCAGCCTGCACAGCTTCAGCGTCGCCGCCGTAGGGCGGCGGGGCATCGAGTCCGGGGGCGGCAGCAGCGGCTCCGGCAAGGAGCAGCGCGAGTGCGCCGGGGATGATGAGCTTATTCATGGTGAATCCTTTGGAGACGTTTCGATCCCATCAGGGAAAACGGCGAAACGACAGTCTTCTTGAAGCTATTGTGCCATTTCCTATGCGTAAAAACATAGTAGCGGACACTCGCAGCGCCGGCGGCAATAGTCCGCAACAGTTCTCTCTGAGTACCTGAGAACGCCCGGCATGGGAGAATGTTTATTTTCAACAGTCATTCTTCGTATTGCGCCTTGAGGCGACAACGCCATGTCCAAGCTCCTTCTGATCGACGGCTCCAATTATCTCTTTCGTGCGTACCACGCATTGCCCCCGCTCACCACATCGCGGGGCGAACCCTCGGGCGCTATCAAGGGCTTTCTCGGCATGCTCGCCAATGTTGCGCGCCTCTCGAAAGCCGATCGGGCGGCGGTGATCTTTGATGCGCCGGGCAAAACTTTCCGCCACGAGATGTATCCGGCATATAAGGCCAACCGCCCGCCGATGCCTGAGGATCTCAGAACGCAGATTGAACCGCTTCAGGGCATTGTCCGAGCGCTCGGCTGGCCGCTTTTAATCGTTCCGGGCATTGAAGCCGACGATGTTATCGGATCGCTTTCAGCCATGGCTGCCCGTGCAGGCGTGGACACGGTCGTTGCGACGGGCGACAAGGATATGGCGCAGCTTGTGGATGACCACGTGGTGCTCCTTAACACCATGAATTCCAAGTTTTACGATCGCGAGGGCGTGATTGAAAAATACGGCGTGCCCCCGGAATCCATGATTGCGTACCTCGCGCTCATGGGCGATAAGGTAGATAACGTCCCGGGCATCAAGAGCTGCGGTCCGAAGACTGCAGCCAAATGGATCAATGAAATCGGCGGCATAGATGCCATTCGTGCGGCGGCACCGACCATGAAGGGCAAGATTGGTGAAAATCTGCGCGCCGGGCTCCCCTTTATTGATGAAGCAGTCGCACTTGTTACGATTAAGCGCGACGCCGTGATTTCGGGCGCCGAGACGCTTACGGATATCAAGGCCGTGCCGGCGGAGGAATCGGCGCTCGAAGCGTTTTGTGCCCGCTGGGAAATTTCCCGCCGTACGCTGGACCGGGCTCAGGCGCTGGCCGCTATGGGGCTGGCGCCGGCGGTGACGGCCGAGGGAGCGGCAGCCTCCAATGCGGCGGCACGTTCAGCGTCGCTCTTTGGCGTTCCCGATGCTCCGGTCAAGTCGGCCGCAGCGAAAGGGGATGTGCCGGCTGCAGCGCTCCTTGACCGCAGAAGTGAAAAACTCGAAGTTCCGCGTGAAGGTCCTGCGCCGGAAGATCTTGAAAACCCCGATGAAACGGTGTGCCGCGAAGTGGCCGGTACGGAGGATCTTGAAGCACTGGCTGACCGTCTTCAGGCGGCCGAAGGGGTCGATGAGCCCGCTGCGGTCACCTTGCTTTGGGACGGCGTGCCGCGGCACGCTGATTTGGGCGGCTTGGCTTTTGCCTTTACGCCGCTCGACGTTTGGGTCGTTCAGCCAACCATTGAACTTTCGTCAGCCAAGATCTTCGAAGTCGTGAAGCCTTGGTTTGAAAGTGATGCACCGAAGCTTTTCCATGATGCGAAGGCTGCCATTCATGTGCTCGCTGCTCAGCACATAGCGGTGAATGGTCAGATCGATGACGCGATGCTGATGGATTACGTGCTCGAGGCCCATCTGTCGCATGACTTGGTGCGCATCGCTGCGCGTGAACTGCGCCGGCGCATTCCCACTCGCGACGAGGTGTCCGGCAAAGGTGCCAAGCGCGTCGGGTGGCGTGAGACGCCGCCCGAAGACGCGGCACGCTTCTTAGCGGAATCCGCAGCTGCGCTGCGCGCAGCCGGATCCGTTCTCAAGGCGAGACTCTTGGCCGACGAAAAGCTTCTGAGGGTCTACGAAGACATCGAACGGCCGCTTGTCGGCGTTTTGGCACGGATGGAATCGGCGGGCATCACGGTGGACGCCTCCCTTCTTGCGCAGGAATCCAAGGAGCTCGGCGTGGAGGTTGAGCGGCTCGTTGAGGAGGCGCACGCTGCCGCGGGCCATCCCTTTAATCTCTCTTCACCCAAGCAGCTTGCACAGATCCTTTTTGCTGAACAGGGTCTGCCGGTCGTGAAGAAAACGGCTTCGGGGACACCGTCAACGGATGAAGAAGTGCTGAGCGAACTCGCGCTCAACTATCCGCTGCCGAAAATCATTCTGGAACATCGGCGTCTCACGAAGTTGAAGAGCACCTATCTCGATAAGCTCCCGACACTGATCGATCGCGACGGCCGCATTCACACCACCTTTGGTCAGGCTGTGGCGGTAACGGGACGGCTTTCTTCAATGGACCCCAATTTGCAGAACATTCCAACCCGTACGCCCGAAGGACGCCGCATCCGCACGGCCTTTACGGCGCGCCGAGGGTGGTCCGTCATTGACGCGGACTATTCGCAGGTGGAACTTCGCATCATGGCGCACCTTTCTCAGGATGCGGGATTACTCTCGGCCTTTTCGCGCGGCGAAGATATTCACCGCTCAACGGCTGCGGAAGTATTCCACACGCCTTTGGATCAAGTGACGCCGGATCAGCGCCGCATGGCGAAAGTGATCAACTTTGGTCTGATATACGGTATGAGCGCTTTTGGCCTCGCGCAGCAGATGGGGCTGGATCGCCAAGTGGCGGCAGCCTATGTAGACGAGTACTTTCATAAGTTTCCCGGAGTGAAGCGCTATATGGAAAAGACTCGTGCTCAGGCGGCAGAAGACGGTTATGTGGAAACGGCTTTTGGCCGCCGTCTTTGGGTACCGGACATCACGGCGCCGCGCCCCATGGTGCGTGCTGCGGCAGAGCGAGCGGCCATCAATGCGCCCATGCAGGGTACCGCTGCCGATATCATCAAGCGTGCAATGATCGCTGTGGATGCATGGCTGCGGACAGAAAAACTGCAGGCGAAGCTTCTGCTGCAGGTCCATGACGAACTGATTGTCGAAGCACCAGCCGAAGAGATTGAATTGGTAAAGCAAAAACTTCCAGAACTCATGGCCGGCGCGGCCAAATTGTCGGTGCCGCTCATCGCTGATGTGGGGGTAGGGGCAAGCTGGAACGACGCGCATTAAAGCGTCGATTCTCTGGCCGCAAAAAAAACGCTCCGAAGATTGAGATCCGCGGAGCGTTTTTTGATAGAGCTGCGCTTTTACTTAGTCGCACTTGCCTGCGCGTTCCGGAAGCAGTTCAACGAGCTTCTCGCCCTTGTCGTTCCAAAACACAATGCCCTCTCCGTCAGCCGCCGCCGTGATGTACTTGGCCGCACCAAGAAGGCTGAGGAATTTCTTCTCGACTTCCATGAAGGCTGGACCGCACAAACGCATCGTCGTGGCGATTTGACCCAAATCGATCGTTTTGCCGTCCTGCTTCCAGCTGCCGAGCATGCGGTTGCAGCCGGCTTGCCCAGAGATGCGGCCGTCGGCGCCAAAGCGGATAGAGGGCGGCAGTTCACAGTCTTCGCTGGCGCCGTCAACCCACATGAAGGAACGATCTGCGAGTTGAGCGGGTTTTTCGCCTGAGAGCGGCTCAGCGCTGCTGCCGGTTGTGGAGGTGGAGGCGCAGCCGGCAGCAAGTGCAGCGCAGCAAAGGGCAGGAAGCAGTTTCTTCAGCATGGCAAGGTTTCCTCAATAAGGGTGGATGGCAGGCATACCTACGTCTGACATCGAGTATTCATTTCGCACTGCCGCATCCTATCGCATCAGAAGATCGATTGAAGACTCTGCAACAGACGGCAAAGAATTTGCTTCCAGCGTCTCCCCAAAAAAGAAGATCCCGGGCTTCAAAGTGAAGACCGGGACCGTTTCGTCATTGAGCAGTGCGCCGCATAAAGCTTCCGCACTGGCGCAGACGGCAGGATTAGGCTTCGCCTTCCTGATAGGGTTCCTTATTGAGGTCGCCTTCGAGGTTGGTGACAACCAGTGCGCTCGCCACGTCGCCCACCACATTGATGGACGTACGGATCATGTCGAGAATACGGTCGATGCCGGCAATCAGTGCAACCGCTTCGAGCGGAATGCCGACCTGCGTAAAGACGATCGTTGTCATGATCAAACCCGCACCCGGGACACCAGCCGTACCGACGGCCGCAAACACGCCCATCAGAACGATGGTGGCCTGATCGGTGATCGAGAGCGGAATGCCGAAGACTTCTGCTGCGAAGATTGCACAGACACCCATGTAGACGGCTGTACCGTTCATGTTAATGGTGTTGCCGAGCGGGATCGAGAAGGAGGCGATGGACTTCGAGGCGCCAAGCTTGCGGGCGGCCTTCAGGTTGGCCGGCAGAGCTGCGGCGGACGAGCAGGTTGTAAAGGCGATGAGCCAGGGCTCGAAGATGCCCTTAAGGAACTTCATCGGCCCCGTGCGGCCCAACACGGCAACCATCGGGATCAGGACGATAAAGACCAGACAGAAGGTTGCGAGGAAGGACGTGAGCACCAGCGAGAAGAGCGGCAGCAGCACGGAGAGACCGTGACGGGCAACCGTAAAGGCAATCAAGCCGAACACGCCGATCGGAGCGTAGAGCATGACCATGTTCGTCACGCGGATCATTACGTCGCCGACAAGCTCGAAGAAGGTGAGCACGGGTTTGCCGCGTTCACCCAGCGCAGAAAGGCCAAAGCCGAAGATCACCGCAAAGAAGATGATCTGCAGCATGCTGCCCTTAGCCATGGCTTCCATCGGATTGATCGGAACGATCTCCAGAAGCGTTGTCGTCAGACTGGGCGCCGTGACCGCCTTGGCCACCAGCGAGTCGGTTGAAAGATCAAGACCAATGCCCGGACGGATCCAGTTGGCAAAGAGAATGCCGAAAAGGACGGACAACGCCGTGGTGACGGCGTACACGAGCAACACTTTGCCGGCAACGCGGCCGAGCTTCGAAGTGTCAGCAATACCGGCGCAGCCGGCAATAATCGTGGCGACGACCAGAGGCACCACCACCATGCGGATCAAGCGAATGAAAAGCTGCCCGAGGGGCTGGAGGTAGGTCTGCGCGAAGGCTGAGTCGACAAACGCGCCGACCACAACGCCCAACGCAAGGCCGATCATCATCTGCCACGCGAGCGAGATTTTAGGTTTGGATGCCATATTTTTTCTCCTGCGCCGGATTTTTTGGAAGAAAATGAGACGCTTCGAGTTTTCTGCTCCAGTGCAGGTCCTCCCGGACAGCTTCACCGGCTTGGGCAGGGACGAGCACTCCATCCGCCTGCCTTCAATCGATTATAGGAAGTGAAATTGTTTGAAACATCGCCCTAAAACATACGTACTAATACTTAAAAAATCTTGTAAATAATGTCAATAAATCTCAACTTATTGATTTATCACATTATCCGACCGTGTCCCTTTACAGATTTTTTGAGTTGATGTTTGCGCTGGCGCAAATACGTTTTTTGATTCCGTATTTCTTCTATTTGCGGAAAACCCGCACTGCATGGGGAAATGTCTTAGACATCTGTTTATGAGAACAGGCGCAATACGTTGTATGCGGAATCAAGATTGAAGAATTTTGGAGTTCTTCAGAGCGAAAGCCAACAACAAATGACGAGCTAAGTAAAATGCCCTACGTTTAAACCGTTGTTCTGGCGGCCTGAATGTGCATTCATCCTGAAAATATGTTGTTTTCATTGTCGGCCCCAGCAGATTCACCGGTCGTGTTTGGGGAGGGGTCTGTCGTTTCGAGGACGTTCGCTTTTTCTTTTGAATGCAGGATGAAAGACGCAATGCATGACGCTGATAGATTTGAGCCGCAGAAAAGAAAAATATGAGGCCAATGGGTTGAAAACAACAGTTCAGCAGCCTTTGGAGGGGCATCTTTTGGCCGTTCATGCATGTAAACGAATGGCGGCTATCTGGAACAATGTTTAAACCTAGGCAGTCACATCAAATCCTTACGGAAGAAAGTAGAGCTTCGCAGGCTATGGAAGGTTTTCCAGCGGATCTCAGGCGGCTAAAATGAACCGTTTGAACCTCTGCAGATTTTCCGGGCGGCGGCCAGTCTTCCGGAATGTTCTGCGGAAGGAGTTTTTCAATACCTCAAGCGCAGGTTCGTCATGTCCAATGCAGCAGCTCCAGTAGATGTCGAGAAGCTTTCCTTTGAAGACGCACTCGACGAGCTCGAACGCATTACAGCTGAGATGGCCTCCGGCAATGCCACGCTAGATCAGAGCGTCAAGAGTTATGAGCGCGGCGCGCAGCTGCTTAAACGCTGTCGAGCGGAGCTCAATCGCGCCCGTCAGTCGATCGAGCGCATTCGTGTGGAAGACGGTGAGGTTAAGCGTCAAACGTCTGACGCTTCCCCCTCTGAAGCCTCCATCCCTTCTGCCGATACCGTCAATGAGGATGATCTTCCCTTTTAACCGGGGAGCACCCTCGCTGCGTCCTGCACAACCTTTTATAGAAGAAAGCCCTCATGTCGACGATCCCGACGACCTCAGCCGCCGAACTCGAGTTCCAACGATGGATGAAGGAGCGTGTCAGCCACTTTGAGTGGTTTGCCGAAAAAATGCTGCCGCAGACGGGCATCGGTGCCAAACGTCTTGTGGGGGCTATGCGCTATTCGCTCCTTGGCGGCGGCAAGCGTATTCGGCCGCTGCTTTGTTATGCTGCCGGTGCCGTATCAGGCGCTCCGGAGGATGTGCTTGACCGCGCCGCGCTCGCTCTTGAAATGATTCACAGCTACAGTCTCGTGCACGACGACATGCCCTCCATGGATAACGACACGCTCCGCCGAGGCCGTGCCACGACGCATGTGCGCTACGGCGAAGCGATGGCGATGCTTGCGGGCGATGCGCTGCAGACGGAGGCCTTTACTGTGCTGTCGTCGCCCTCGGTGCCGCCCGAAGCCGCACAGCGTCTCGTGCAGACCTTGGCCCGCGCCGCCGGCGTCTGGGGCATGTGCGGCGGTCAGGCGCTTGATTTGGAAATGGTGGGGCAAAAACCCGGAGCGGCTGAACTCTCTCGAATGCAGGCGATGAAGACGGGCGCCATGATCATGGCCGCCGTCCTCATGGGCGCTCAGTCGGGCATTTGGACCGCGCTTGGAGATCAGGCGAAGGCGGGGCTTGCTGCTTATGCGGATGCCCTCGGCGTGGCTTTCCAAGTCGTGGACGATATTCTCGACTGCACGCAGGATACGATGACTTTGGGAAAAACCGCCGGCAAAGATGCTAAGGACGACAAGCCTACCTGGGTTTCGCTTTTGGGACTTGACGGCGCCAAGGCACGTGCTAAAGCGCTGGAAGAGGATGCCGAGAAAGCGCTGCAGCTCCTTGCGGCTGACCCGGCAGTGCCGGCCGGCGCTGAAGCGCGTCTGCGCGAAATTGCGCTTTATGTCGTGCGCCGCACGCATTGAATCGACGTTACTTGATTAAAAAAGAAAGCAAACCCCATAACGGTGACTGCGGAGACGGGCGGATGAGTATGAGCGAAGAGAAGAACCCCATTCCTTTTGGCGAGCCAATGGACTATCCGGTACTCGACAAGATATCGGCGCCAGAGGATTTGAGGAAACTTCCGGAATCCTCGCTCCCAGAGCTTGCCAGAGAACTTCGGCACTTCATTGTGGATTCCGTCTCTAAGACGGGCGGCCATCTCTCGAGCTCTTTGGGAGCGGTAGAGCTCGCCATTGCGCTCCACTACGTCTTCAATACGCCCTACGACCGCATTGTCTGGGATGTGGGACATCAGGCCTATGCACATAAGATTCTGACCGGCCGCAGAGAAGGCATGGCCAAATTGCGCCAGCTTGGCGGTATTTCAGGGTTCCCTAAGCGCTCAGAATCCGAATACGACGCTTTCGGTACGGCGCACAGCTCAACCTCTATTTCGGCAGCGCTCGGCATGGCCGTAGCAGCCCATTTGGCGGGCGAACGTGACCGCTGGGCCATCGCGGTGATCGGTGACGGTGCGCTCACCGGGGGTATGGCGATTGAGGCGCTCAACGATGCGGGGGTTTGGAAAAAGGGGGTAAAGCTCCTGGTAATCGTTAACGACAACGACTGCTCCATTTCGCCGCCAGCGGGTGCGCTTTCCAAAAATCTAGCCAAGATCGTCTCGACGAGAGCCTTCAACTGTGCCCGCGAGATCAGCAAGCGCGTGCTCAAGCCCGTGCCGCATCTTTGGGAAGTGGCTAAGCTCATGGAACGGCAGACTATCGGGTTTTTCAGCCCACAGGCCGCGCTTTTTTCCACGTTTGACCTCAATTACTACGGTCCTGTCGACGGACATGACATCTTTGCGCTCGTTGAAGTCTTGAAAAATCTCCGGCAGATGGACTGCCCGATGGTGCTGCATACGGCCACCATCAAGGGCAAGGGCTATGCCTTTGCCGAAGCCGATCCGACGCTTTATCACGGCGTGTCGCCTTTCAATCCGAAAGTCGGCATCATCAAGTCCGGAAAACCCTCTGCGCCAACCTATACGCAGATCTTCAGCCGCTGGGTGAACAGTATGGCAGCCCGCGACCATCGCCTTTATGCCATCACACCGGCCATGCGTGAGGGCTCTGGTCTCGTTGAATTTGAGAAAAACTTTCCGGACCGCTATCGCGATGTGGCCATTGCCGAGCAGCATGCCGTCACTTATGCTGCCGGTCTGGCATGCGGCGGTCTGAAGCCCGTTGTGGCGATCTATTCCACATTTCTGCAGCGCGCACTCGATCAGCTCATTCATGATGTGGCGCTACAGAATCTTCCGGTGATGTTTGCCGTCGACCGCGGCGGCATCGTAGGGGCGGACGGTGCAACACATCAGGGTGTTTTCGATATCGCTGAACTCCGCAGCGTGCCGAATATGACCGTGATGACGCCCTCCAACGAACGAGAAACACGGCTTCTGCTCAACACGGCTTTTGCCATGGATACCCCGGCCGCAGTGCGCTATCCGCGCGGCAAGGGACCGGGCACGGATCCCGGAGAGGATTTTGAAACGGTGGAGATCGGCCGCGCGCTGAAGCGGCGAACCGGCACTCGCACGGCCTTTTTGGGTTTTGGTTCCATGACCAATGTACTCGAGAAGGCAGCGCAAAATTTGGACGGCACGCTTTGGGACATGCGCTTTGTGAAGCCGATTGACCGCGAGGCGGTCATTGAAGCTGCCCGTACACATGATCTGATTGTGACCGCTGAAGAAGGCGTGCTGGCGGGCGGGGCGGGCGACGCGGTCATGGAAGTGATTGCCGAGGCCGGCCTCACCACTCCTGTGCTGTGCTTTGGCATTCCTGACGAATTTATTGAGCAGGGCACCCAGGCAGAGATTTACGAAATGCTGGGTTTGACGCCCGAAGCGGTTGAAGCCAAAGTGGTCGAGCGGCTCGCCCAGCTCTCCTGATGCCTGCAGCCGCGCGGCAGCAGACTTCATTTAGGCCGCCGGAAAGCGGTTGGGAAAGGATCTGCGCGCTTTGGCCGCGGGAGGCATCATCAGACTGACTACCACGGGGCGGCTCTCACCGCCTCGCGCTTATGCGCCGAAGAGACTGGCGCTTGTCTTCCTATAATGGTCTGAATAACCGCTCGCTCCGGGCGGCTGAAGAGATGTTGGAATCCGCCATGCTCAAGATCGAATACGACAAGCCGCTTGCCGCCCTCACGACCTTTCACCTGCGTGCCAATGCCGAGGCCTGGGTTGAAGTTGCCTCGTTGGAAGATATTCGCGATGCACTCAGCGTAGCGAAGGGCCGCGGTTGGCAGACGACGATTTTAGGGGGCGGTTCGAATGTTGTCCCGATGCCGTTGGTGCCGGGCCTTGTCATCCATCCGGTATTTCGCGGAATCCATGAAGCGCAAAGCGAGAGCGGTTCCCTTGTCGTCGTCGTTGGGGCTGCCGAAGCGCTTGATGATCTGGTTCGCTACACCGTCAGAAAAGGATTGGGCGGACTCGAAAATCTCGCAGCCATTCCAGGCTCTGTCGGCGGCGCGGTCGTCCAGAATGCCGGTGCCTACGGCGTTGAAATGGCCGAAAGAATCGCCTGGGTGCGCGTTTATGATCCGGATATCGATGATTTCCGGACCCTGACGCCGACAGAATGCGATTTTGGTTATCGCACGAGCATCTTCAAGTCCAAGGCCGGGTCTCGCCTCATCATTACAGAGGCGGCCTTTGTGCTTCCTCAGGTTTGGCAGCCGGTGACGGCTTATAAAGGCCTCTCTTCGCTCTTTGCCGACCGAGATCCGGCGTCTGTAACGCCGGCTGAAATTGAAACTGCTGTGCGAAATCTTCGTGCCCAGAAACTGCCCGATCCTTCGCAAACGGGCAGTGCCGGATCCTTCTTTAAGAACCCGGTAGTCACGAAACTGAAGGCTCGGGAACTCATTACGCTTCACCCCAATCTGGTGTCCTATCCGCTTGCCGGAGGGCGCGCTAAGCTCGCTGCCGGGTGGCTCATTGAGGCCGCAGGACTGAAAGGCCTCTCCTCGGGCGATGCGGCCGTTTGGCCGGCACATGCGCTTATTCTGATCAACCGCGGCAGGGCGACGGGTGAGGATGTTCTCAAGCTCGGCCGTGAAATCGCCGAACGGGTTGAACGCCGATTTGGGGTTGTGCTAGAACCGGAACCGATCTTTCTGGGCAAAGATTTCCGCTGAACGATGAAGCGGTTGCGCCGCGCAACAGCTCGTTACGCCTTTTGGGGTTTCCTCTAAGTTTTTCGTTCCTCAATATGCTCGTCTAAGGCGACAATGTCGCTTCGGGGAAGTGAGTTTCGTTTGCACCATTCGGTTCCGATGAACTTCTGAGGCCGCTCGTAAGGGGAAAGCATGCAGGAAAAGAAAAAAGTGTCGTCGTCGTCGGCTGTGAATGCCGTCGGCACTTACAGCTTAGGCGAAGAGATTGCCAATGCAGTGACGCACGGTCTGGCAGTTCTGCTTTCGATTGCCGGTCTCGTTCTGATGATTATCTTTGCTGTTCGTCAGTCGGCCGGCGCTCTGGCCATCGTCAGCACATCGATTTTCGGTGCGTCGATGATCATCCTTTATACGGTCTCGACGCTCTACCACGCGATTCCGAATCTGCGTGCCAAACGTGTGCTGCAGGTATTGGACCACAGTGCGATTTACATCCTGATTGCGGGGAGCTATACGCCGTTTTGTCTGATTACGCTCGGCGGCACCACGGGCATTGTGCTTTGCTCGGTGGTGTGGACCATTGCACTTTTTGGGGCATGCTTTCAGCCCTTGCTTTTAAGAGCGGCGGATTGGCTCAACTGCGTGCTCTACCTCGCGCTCGGCTGGTGCATTGTGTTTGTCGCCGAACCTTTGATTGAATCGCTTCCGACGGGCGGTCTTTGGCTTTTGGCGGCGGGCGGCATCACTTATTCGCTCGGCATCATCTTCTATTTGTGGGAGAAGCTCCCCTATAACCATGCCGTCTGGCATGTGTTTGTGCTGGCGGGGACCATGCTGCAGTTCTTTGCAGTGCTTTTTTATGTGATTCCGCATGGAACGGCGGCGTGAGATCTGACGTCCGACGCTTCTCGGGCAGCACTCAGGTTTAAAGTCAAAACAAATGCGGCGCATCGCTTTTTTTGAAGAGCGGTGCGCCGCGTTTTAGAGGCTTGAAGCGCGTGAGATCAGCCGTTTGACCTCATTTCGCGCAGATGCATCAGGCCTTCTTAGCACCCTTTGCCTTGGCGCGGGCGGCCGCATCCTGAGCGGCATGGCGGCCGAAAATAACCGCGGCCGTCAGCTGAGAGCCGACGATGTAGTTCCAGTAGAACAGTCCGCCGATAGCATTGCCGGCTGCGTACAGCCCCGGAACCGGCTGCTGCTCGGCATTGAGAACCTGTCCTTTGGCGTTGATCTTCGGGCCGCCGAAGGTGGCAGTCATGCCGCCGGAGAAGGGAAGCGCGAGGAACGGAGCCTTGACAACCAGGCGCGGTTCCTTGAGCGTATTGCCCGGTGTGAGGGCTGCGGCCTTCCCGGACTTCACGGCTTCGTTGTAGCCTTCCATCGTCTTGGTAAAGACTTCGGGGTCGACCCCCATCTGCTTGGCGAGCTCAGCGTAGGTGTCGGCCTGATAGACCGGCGCTTTCTTCGCACGATAGCGGTCCAGACGCGTGGCCACCGTATCGTTTTCGAGCACCGCACTGTCGATCACGATATAGGCGAGATTGTTGCGCGTGATGACCGGAAGCTCCTTGGCCATTTCAACGTAGGTCTTGGCTTCGTTGATGATGCGGTCGCCGTTCGTGCCGACGATTACGCCGTAATTGACGAGGGTAGACGGGTTCGCCTGCGTCTGAGCGTGAATCGGACCGCCATGGAACTGGTCCATATTCATGTAGTACGGGAAGAAGGGCCGCGTGAGTGCGACGTTCTCGCCCATCAGATAGGGAGAACCGCGCAGCGGCATCCAGGCTACGCCGCCGCCCATGTACTTGCAGACCATTTCCTTGTTGGCATGGAAACCGCCCGTGGCCATCAGAACGCCGCCCTTGGCGTGGAAGACCACTTCGCCTTCGGTCTTGGAGACCGCTCGGACGCCCGTGCACTCAAGCGTCGGCGTTTTCAGAAGTTCAATGACTTTGGTGTTTGTAAAGAACTTGATCTTCGGATTCTTTTTAACTTGTTCGAGCAGCTGCGTGATGAGCTGCGCGCCGCCCGGCTTCTTCGGGCCGTCTACCACGTGTCCGCGCACAAGCCCCGGCCAAACTTCCTTCACAATCTTCTTGAAGTTGATGCCGACACGATCATGAAGCCACTGCACGGCGCCAGCGCTTTCATCGGCATATACGCGGGTGAGCTGCGGATCGCCGCGGCCCTGCGAGACCTTCATCATGTCTTCGTAGAAGGCGTCGACCGTATCGGTAAGCCCCTGTTCCTTCTGGACGTAGGTGTTCGTCGCATTGAAGATGCCGCCCGCGTAGATCGTATTGCCAAAAGGCATGCCCATTTTTTCAAGGACGGCAACCGTGGCGCCCTGATCAGCAGCTTCGAGCGCTGCGGAAAGGCCCGCACAGCCTGCACCGACCACGACGAAATCGAATTTGTAATCCTTCGCTTGGCTGGCCGGTTTGGCCTCAGCAGCTCCGGCCCCAAGCATTGTGCCGGCGGCTGCTGCCGCACCAAAGAGTCCGCTCTTGAGAGCGTCGCGGCGATTGAGTGAATTCATGGAATTGCTCCTTTCCTTATTCGTATGCACCGAATGCGCCAGCTCAACAGTTGTCGGCGGACGACTCGTGTTCGGATGTTTGATTCTCATGCCGGAGGACCACTACGTAGCCCGGCATTAAATCAAGTTAACGGATAATAACAATTCTCATTCTCATCAATCGTCTACAAAAGTAACGGTTCGAAAAGCTTCTCTCAAGCCTCTTGAAGCTTGCTCGAGCGGATGAAAAAAAGGCGCCAGAAGAAGCGTGCCCGCCGATTGGCAACGATCAGCAGACGAGTTACCGTCAGAAGAGAACGGCATTCAAAAAAAAATGTCATGCCGCTACAAAACCGCCAGATAAAACAAAGCCCCGAACCAGTGACTATTCGGGGCTTCGTTGATGAAGCAATCGGGAATCCCCGCGGCGCCTGAGGGAACAGCCGCAGTCGGATTCAGGGCTTCAATTAGGCGAGGGCCTTAATCTCGGCGGCGAGACGGCTCTTGTGGCGTGCCGCGGCATTGCCGTGGAGCACACCCTTGCGGGCCATCTTGTCGATCGTGGATTCGGCAGCCTTGAAGGCTTCCTGGGCAGCAGCCTTGTCGCCGGCGGCGACGAGCTTGCGCACCTTCTTGATGGCGGTGCGGTACTGGCTGCGCTGGGCGGCGAGATGCAGGTTGCGCGCAACCGTCTGACGGGCGCGCTTGCGAGCTTGCTTGGTGTTAGCCATTTTTTTGAATTGTCCTAAAAATCAGTCGACGATCTGTTTTTGATTCCGATCGCCGCTGCAAACTTGTCGCGAGCGTGGGCTCGACCGGTAAGTAGGTTGTCTTTCCGGGCTTTTAGAGAACAATTCCCGGTCGATACTGCGCTCAAAAAGCGGCACGAGGGAAGTGCTCAGGCTCGAAAAGCCCTAGACTATACCACCTTTAAAAAACAAAAGGACAGCGACGAGATGGTTTTCTTCATTTCGTACGCTGTTGCTCGCTATCCATGTCGCTATTCAAATCTGCCGCTACGATCTCCGCACTCACTCTGGCTTCACGCATCACGGGTGTGATTCGTGACATGCTGATTGCCCGATATTTTGGCGCTACGGCTGCGACCGATGCGTTTTACGTTGCATTCCGCCTTCCCAACATGCTTCGGCGGCTTTTTGCCGAAGGCGCCTTTCAGCAGGCTTTTGTGCCGATGCTTTCCGACGTTCATGCCAACTCGTCGCCGGAGGCTGAAAAGCGCTTTATCGATCATGTGTTCACAGTGCTTGCTGCAGCAGTGCTGCTGGCAAGCGTTCTGGGCGTCTTAGCCGCGCCGCTTCTCGTGTGGCTCATTGCGAGCGGTCTGCGCGAGACGCCGCAGGCCTTTGATCTGGCAGCGGCGCTCACGCGTGTGATGTTTCCCTACATTGCTTTCATGAGCTTGGTGGCGCTCGCGGCGAGCATCCTCAATACGCTCAAGAAGTTTGCGATTCCTGCGGCCACGCCGATTCTGCTCAATCTCTCTTTTATTGTCTGCTCGGTGGTGCTCGCGCCGAGACTTGAAGAACCCATTTGGGCGCTTGCCGCCGCCGTTGTGCTCGGAGGCGTACTGCAGCTCGCTGCTCAGATACTTGCACTGGCGCGGCTTGGCGTATTCGTGCGTCCGCGCTCTCTTAAAGAGAGCCTTGGCGACTCAGCCGTGCGGCGCGTACTCGCTTTGATGGCCCCGGCTGTTTTCGGTGTGGGCGTGGCGCAGCTCTCCATCCTCATCAACACCAACATTGCGAGCTGGCTCGGGCATGGCGCCGTGACGTGGCTCAATTACGCCGACCGTCTGATGGAATTCCCAACGGCGCTTTTGGGTGTTGCTTTGGGCACCGTGCTGCTGCCGAGTCTTTCGGCGGCTTATGCCAAAGGCAATGAAGTCCGCTACAACGCGCTTCTGGACCACGGGCTGCGGCTCGTCGTGCTGGTCGGCGTTCCGGCGGCGGTAGGGCTTTGGCTTACGGCAGAGCTCTTGGTGAGCTTTCTATTTCAGGGCCGCAGCTTTACGCCGACGGATGTGCACCAGACAGCGATAGCTGTAGTGGGCTATGCCGTCGGTCTCATTGGACTCATCGGTCTCAAGATCATTGCGCCTGCCTTCTATGCACGTAAAGACATTCGCACCCCGGTGCGCGCAGCGATGGCTTCGCTCGTTGCCGTGCAGGCCATTAACCTCGTGGTGGTGCCGCTTTTTGCGCACGCGGGCTTGGCGCTCTCTGTCGGTCTGGGGAGCCTCGTCAACAGCGGCATTCTGCTTTGCGTGCTGCGCCGCCGCGGCATTTATTCGCCGGCGGCGGGCTGGCTCAAGATCTGGCTGCGCACCACTGCAGCTGTCGCCCTCATGGGCGCGGCGGTATGGTGGGGACAGCAGGGCATTGACTGGACGGCACTCACGTGGAAAATGCGCGGGCTAGGCGTCTGCGCTGTGGTAGCGGGTGCAGCCGTCATCTATTTCGGATCGCTTTTTGCTTTGGGGTGGCGTCCTCGAGAACTCCGCCCCGTGAAAGAGTAACCCGCGCGGCCTGAGCTCACGCCGTCAATCTCCCGCGCTCATACGAAAAAGCCCGGAGGTTCACTCTTCAGAGTCCCCATGCAGGCTCGGCCGATCGCCAGTGCGTCTGGCTTAATCGTCGGCGTTAAGCGCTTTTTGCTCTTCTTCTTCTTCGGCGGCGTCGAGCTCTTCGAGCGTGGCAAAGGGCATTTCTGCGGGCCATGCTACCAGCTCGTCTTCGGTGAGGACATTGAGCGCTTCAGAGCCGAGGTAAGCGGTGTTCACCGCGTAGTTAAGTTTGGCATACACCTCGACGAGGTCGCGGCGCAGGAGCTCAGAGGCAGTCTCTTCATCGGTATGCGCTTCGAGTTTTTCGAGCGCGGCAGCCAGAGATTCGGCGGCGTCAGCAAGGGTCGCATGGAGCCAGGGAGCGGAGACTTCTGACATGGAGAGCCTCGTAAGTAAGAGAAGGGTTAAAAAGATGCTTCATTCTAAGACTTCAGAAGCCGGGATATTGGGGCGTCGTGGAGCACTAAAGCCATAGGGGTGACGCTCAAAAAGTCACTTTGGAAGCGAAAAGACGACTATTTAAGGGCGCCCCGGGCAGCGCTGCCCTCCGGCTTAAAGTGAAATGCGGCGTTAAGGTTTGCTCTCTATGCTTAGAAACACCCGCGGCATCCGCTCATGCATGAATCGAGTGCGGCGGATGACAGAACAAAATACTTCGAGCGCGCACCTTCTTCGGGCAGCGCGCCGTTCCTCAAGGATCACCCGAAATGCCCCAAAGCAAAACGCATTCAAGCCGCGCCAAAAAGCTCGCCAAGCGCCGCGCTGATCAGCAGCGCCGTGCAGTACCACAGACTTATGTGGTGATGCTCGACCAACTGCGCGCGGTGCTCAATAAACGCTTTTATGAAGAACAGGGCTTCCCGCATCTGGAAATCCTTGCCGAACGCTATAAGGGGCCCGTGACCACGGGACATCTTTCAAATTACTTCGAACTGCAGCATTTTTTCATCGGCATGGGAGCAGCCATGGCCAATGCGCTCTCTCCCGAGCGCAAGTTCTCGATGGAGCAGCGTGAAGACCATTGCGCGGCCGTCGCTTATGCGATTGCTGCGACCATTCTTGACCTGCGCGAAGACTTCCGCGATGTATCGGGCTGGGCGGGCCCGCGGGCGCTCGAAATCCTCCGCAGCCGCTGGGGCCAGTCCAAGATGGCCTACGCAGGCATTACCGACACGGCGAAGTTTATGGACGACCGCAGCATGGCCTGCTACTTCGGCATGGACTTTGTGATGACGTTCCTCGATCTCACGGGGGAACTTGCGCAGTTCGGCAGCGAGAATGTCTTCTCCGTGACAACCTGCAAGGATGAGGTGATTTCTGCCTTTACGAGCTACCTGACCTC
>OFDA01000210.1_pt1 | contig 29882 bp, 22 predicted proteins | sample 1520921 | NCBI WGS metagenome assembly OFDA01 (sample SAMEA2699028, study PRJEB24076) | metagenome
CACCGCTTTTGTATTTATCCCGGATGCGGCTAGAACTTGCTACGGGTGTGAAGCTACTTCTGAGAACTCTACTTCTTGGAGCCGACGGCGTTCATGTCCACGTCACGGGTTTCGTGAGTGAGCAGGATGAAGATGACGCTCAGAATCGAGGCGAAGGCCAGGTAGCCACCCACGGCAGCCACACCGAAGGAGGAGTTCAACCAAACCGCCACGAACGGGGTCAGGGCCGCACCGAGGATGGACGCCACGTTGTAGGCGATACCGCTAGCGGTGTAACGCACGTTGGTGGGGTACAGCTCCGGCAGGTAAGCCGACATGGAACCGAAGGACAGACCCATCAGGCACATACCGATGAAGATGAAGACGGTCACGGCAACCGTGTTCACGTTCGCGCCGGTACCCACAACGGCGGGGGAGATGAACGGGCCGAAGCACAGGCCGAAGGCGGCCATGGCGATGGTGGTCCACAGCTGCTGGGTGCGGCGGCCGTACTTATCCGCCAGCCAGCCCGAGATCGGGATGAAGATGGCGAAGCCGATAATCGAGACCAGCTGAATAATGAGGAACTCGTGGTAGGGGATGGCCAGGCCGCCCTTCTCAGCCTTGGCAATACCGTAGGAGAGAATCCACGCGGTCATCAGGTAGAACAGTACGTAGCAGGCAACCATGATGAAAGTACCCTGAATCATGGGCCACCAAGCGACCTTGAATGCCGCAACAAGAGGGGTCTTAACCTTCTCATTGTTAGCGGCAGCCTTGGCGAAGACGGGGGTCTCCTCCAGACGGAAACGCACGTAGAGGCCGACGGCGACCATCACGATGGACAGCAGGAAGGGGATACGCCAACCCCAAACGAGGAAGGGGTGTGCGAGGTTCTTCGCGTCGGTGGTGGAGTTAAAGGCGATGAAGCTGGTCAGAATCAGCATGAAGCCGTTGGCCAGGACGAAGCCGATGGGGGCACCCAACTGGGGCCACATGGCGGCACGGGCGCGCTTACCTTCCTGAGCGTACTCGCTAGCAAGCAGAGCCGCGCCGGACCACTCGCCGCCCAGGCCCAGACCCTGGCAGAAACGCATAATGGTCAGCATGGTCGGTGCCCAGAGCGCAATCTGGTGGTAGGTGGGCAGCAGGCCGATGATGAAGGTTGCCAGACCCATGGTGAGCAACGCACCGACGAGGGTTGCCTTACGACCAATCTTGTCGCCAAAGTGGCCGAAAATCACGGAACCGAGGGGGCGCGCAACGAAGGCGACGCCGAAGGTTGCGAAGGAGGCCAGCAACTCGGTCGTGGCGTCCTTCGCGGGGAAGAACAACACGGGGAAGACAGCCACGGCGGCGGTGGCGTAGATATAGAAATCGTAGAACTCAATGGTGGTACCAATGAGCGATGCGAGAATCACGCGGCTGCGAGGCGTCGTGTTCTCGACCGGCGCAGCGGATGCCTTGGTGCCGGATGCAGTGGTGCTCATGAGAGATGCTCCCGAGGATGGACTGTGCGTACAAAAGGGGACCTGTGGCGTCGGCGACGCTAATCTCGGTACATGGGGCGGCGGGGATAGTGCCGCGACATGATGCCGGAGGAATCGAACCGGGTGTGCGAGGTTCAGGACGAAAAGTTCCCCCAAAGTGCATTATTATAAACTGTTCAGAAAAGTTAACGCAGGCCTCGTCACTATCTGGACGGTGGTTCTCTGCGAATGGCGCTTTTCGGAGAGTTTTCTGAAGCGCAGCCCCCTCCGAATGGGATGTGTCCCGCACAGTGACGCGGTGAGCTGACACGGTGCGCAGAGTTCACCATGACGCAAGAATCCCCGCCGCAAGAGGAATTTGCGGCGGGGATTCTACACAAACGTTACGACTACTTGATGGTCGCCAGCACGGCGCCAGCCGTGACGGTGTCGCCCGGCTTAGCTGACAGGCCCGAAACCTTACCGGCCTTATGCGCGGTGATGGGCTGCTCCATCTTCATGGCCTCCAGGACCAGGACGAGGTCGCCCTCGGCCACGGTATCGCCGTCAGAGACAGCCACCTTCACGATGGTGCCCTGCATGGGGCTGGTCAGCTCGTCGCCGCCGGACTTCGCGGCGGCTCGGGAGGAACGAGACTTGCGGCTCTTCGAAGCCGGCTTGGCGGCGGGCTTGGCCACACCACCCATCTCGGGCAGGGACACCTCCATGCGCTTACCGTTAACCTCCACCACTACGGTGGTGCGTTCGTTCTCATCGGAATCCACGCTACCGGGAGCACCGGCGTACATGGGAATCGTGTTGTTAAACTCGGTCTCAATCCAGCGGGTGTGCACCTTGAACTCTTCGCCCTCGGCCGGAACGAAGGCCGGGTCTTCCAGAACCACGCGGTGGAAGGGGATGACGGTCGGCATACCCTCAATATTTAGCTCAGCCAGTGCACGGCGGGCACGCTGTAGAGCCTGCTCACGGTCCTGGCCGGTCACAATCAGCTTGGCCAGCATGGAGTCAAAATTACCGCCGATGACGTCGCCAGCCACGAAGCCGGAATCCCAACGCACACCGGGGCCGGTGGGGATGCTCAGCTTCTCGATGGTGCCGGGGGCCGGCATGAAGGAACGGCCCGGGTCCTCGCCGTTGATACGGAATTCGAAGGAGTGACCGCGCAGCACGGGGTCCTTCTCCTCAATCTTCTCGCCGCGGGCAATGCGGAACTGCTCGCGCACCAGGTCAAGGCCCGAAACCTCCTCGGAGACGGGGTGCTCCACCTGCAGGCGGGTGTTGACCTCAAGGAAGGAGATAGTGCCGTCGGTACCGACCAGGAACTCACAGGTGCCGGCGCCCTGGTAGCCAGCCTCGCGCAGAATCGCGCGGGAAGCCTCGTACAGGCGCTTGTTCTGCTCCTCGCTCAGGTAGGGAGCGGGCGCCTCCTCGACGAGCTTCTGGTTACGACGCTGCAGGGAGCAGTCACGGGTGGAGACCACCACAACGTTGCCGTGCGCATCGGCCAGGCACTGGGTCTCAACGTGACGCGGGGAATCCAGGAAACGCTCGATGAAGCACTCGCCGCGACCGAATGCCGCGGTTGCCTCACGAACAGCGGATTCGTACATCTCGACGATGCTCTCACGGTCACGAGCCACCTTGATGCCGCGGCCACCGCCACCGAAGGCGGCCTTCACGGCAATCGGCAGGCCGTGCTCGTCGGCGAAGGCAACAACTTCATCGGCGGACTTGACCGGGTCCTTGGTGCCGGGCACCAGGGGAGCGCCCACCTTCTGGGCGATGTGGCGCGCGGCCACCTTATCGCCCAGCTGGGTAATGGATTCGGGGGAGGGGCCGATCCAGGTTAGACCGGCATCGATGCACTTCTGCGCGAACTGCGCGTTCTCGGAGAGGAAGCCGTAACCGGGGTGCACCGCATCGGCACCGGAACGGATAGCCACCTCGATGAGCTTGTCCATCACCAGGTAGGACTGCGCCGCGGTGGAACCGCCCAGAGCGTACGCCTCATCGGCCAGCTTCACGTGCAGGGAGTCGCGGTCGGGATCAGCGTAGACGGCAACGGTCTGCAATCCTTCGTCGCGGGCCGCGCGAATCACACGGACGGCGATTTCGCCGCGGTTGGCGATGAGGATTTTACTGATCGGGCCGGTGTGTCGGCCGGGGACCGCGGTAAATTTTTTGGCGGCTTCTGCCTGGTTCTGAGTCACTTAAAGCTCTCCTTTATCTCCTGCCGAAAGCATATCGAGAAACGGCAAGAATGGCGAATGTATCGCCTGTCGTACTGTTCCATGATATCGAATAGTGTTCAAATATGTGTACTGGAGGCACAGGACACGGTTATACCTACGCGCCCACGTGGATGATGAATCCCCGAGTTAGCTCTCAGGCGGTAGCCACAGATCCGTGACAGCCACACCGCGGCGGCGCAACAAATCGCGCAGGGCGTGGATAGACAAGCCAACCACCGTGTGGAATTCACCTTCGATACCGCGGATAAACGCTGAACCGTAACCGTCCAAAGTGAAGGAGCCGGCCACCCACAGCGGCTCACCCGTAGCGATGTACGCATCAACCTCGACAGGGCTCAGCTCATCGAAGTGCACGACGGCGCTGCGCAACTCGGAAACAGCGGGCAATCCAGCGGATAGCTCGGCCCCTGCCTCAAGACCACGCAAATCCACGAGCGCGTGACCCGTATGGAGCGTACCGTGGTGCCCGCTCATAGCGGTGATGCGCTCACGGGCGTTCTCGGCGGTGTGCGGCTTGCCGTAGGCCCGGCCCTCGAACTCGAAGACGGAATCGCACCCCAGAACCAGGGCATCGCGCACACCCTCGGCGGCAAGCTCCTCGGCGACCGCCCGGGCCTTGAGGCTCGCCAGAAGGGAAGCGGTCTCAGCCGGGCTGAGCCCTTCGCGTCCTTCGGCTCGTGCCCGCTCGTTGGCAGCGGCGAGCGCAGCATCTTCGTCAACCGAGGAGACGCGCACCGTAAAGGTGATGCGAGAATCCTCCAGGAGCTTGCGGCGCGCGGCGGACGCGGAGGCGAGCACCAATCGTACCGGCGCGGCCTCGGCGGAAGGGACGGGTGAAGGGTCTACAGCAGTCATGCTCTCTATTTTAAGACCAGAGCCGTGAGTTTACCCTCATGTGCACCTTGAAGCTTGCCGCGCTCGCGACGGGCGTAAGGTAGCTGGTCAGCAGAAGATGGGTGCTGTGAAACCGAGCCGCGGCGCGGATCAGACGGCGGCAAACTCGCGGTGGGTACGTAAAACGGCGTATCCCAATCCCCTCAACCGCAGGGGAGTGAGATACGCCGTAAGCATGGCACGGCCGCAATGCGTACCAGCGGTGATGTAGGCCGGCCACGTGAAGCCGCAGGAGTGCTCGGGTTTAGCGTGCCTCGGCCATCTGTAGGCGCTTCGGCTCGTCGGCCACCTGCTCCTCGTACAGGGACTCCGGTACGAAGCCACCCTCGGAACGGGGAGCGTTGTAGAGGGTCTCGTCTAGGATTCCCTCGCGGCGCGCCACCACGGCCGGCACCAGAGCCTGACCGGCGACGTTCAGAGCGGTACGGCCCATGTCGATGATCGGATCAATAGCCATGAGCAGACCCACACCGTCCAGGGGCAGACCCAGAGTCGACAGGGTCAGGGTCAGCATCACGATTGCGCCGGTGGTACCCGCAGTTGCTGCGGACCCCAGCACCGAGACCAGCACAATCAGCAGGTACTGGGTGAATTCCAGGTGGATACCGTAGAACTGTGCCACGAAGATGGCGGCCAGGGCCGGGTAGACCGAGGCGCATCCGTCCATCTTGGTGGTTGCACCCAGTGGTACCGCGAAGGAAGCGTAGGCGCGGGGCACACCCAGGTTACGCTCCGCCACGGTCTGGGTAACGGGCATGGTACCCATTGAGGAGCGGGAGACGAAGCCCATCTGAACCGCGGGCCACACGCCGGAGAAGTACTGTCGCACCGACAGGCCGTTGGCGCGAGCAATCAGCGGGTAAACCACGAGGAACACCAGAAGCAGGCCCACGTACAGCGCGATGATGAACTTGGCCAGCGAGCCCATCGAGCCCCAGCCGTAGGCGAAGACGGCCTTCGCAATCAGGCCCACGGTGCCCAGCGGGGCCAAGCGAATAATCCACCACAGGATCTTCTGGATGATGGCCAGTGCGCTCTTCACCACGTCGATGAAGGGCTTGGCGGCCTCGCCCACCTTCAGGGCGGCGATCCCGACCGCACCGGAAATCACCAGAATCTGCAGCACGTTAAAGGACGCGGAGGCAGTAATACCGGAGTCGCCGGCCTTAGCGCTCACGCCCAGGCCCAGGAAGTTCACCGGAATCAGGCCGGTCAGGAACGCGGTCCACGACCCGGTGGAACCGGTGTAGGGCTTTCCCTGCACCTGTGCACCCACGCCGGGCTGAACCACCAGGCCGAGGATGATACCGATGGACACAGCGAAGAACGCAGTGATAGCAAACCAAACGAGGGTGTTGACGGCCAGGCGGGCCGCGTTGGTGACCTGCGCGAGGTTAGAGATGGAGGCGACAACCGCGGTAAAGACCAGCGGAATCACGGCGGCCTTCAGCAGGGTCACGTAGGAGGAACCGATGGTATCCAGCGTGGCCATAAGCCAGTTGGGGTTGCTCTTGGCGTCGCCACCGAGGGTGAGTGCGAGCGCACCCAGCAGCACGCCGAGGATGAGTGAAGCAATAATCTGATTACCGAATGAGGTAGCCCACGCCGGTATACGGCGGGACGATGATGCATGAGATGTGGACATGTGGGATACTTTGCCCCCGAGGTGCGGTGGGGTGCAAATTCTTGTGAAGAAGTGTTTCATCCGACCCTCACAAGGGCTGTTCGTGACGAAGCGTGACTTTTCTGCATCGAGCGGTTGGATGGATTGCGTCCTGTTGCCATGGTGAGGGGCGTGAAAGTGGGGGGGGGAGGTGTGGAGGAGATAAGGAACCCCACGAAACGCGGATGCAGAGTCTGCTGAACAGAGGAAAACAAACAGCAAGCAAACTCGAGTGGAACGCGGGCATAACGCAACCGGCATAACGCGTGAAACCTTGTAAGACGGTTCCTCGCGCCAAGGTGACTCCCAGACTCCCTTGCTATGCTGGATGTGCGTCCGGGATACGCCCCGGGCCAGTGCCGTTTTCGCTCTTCCGACCAATGCAACGGCCCGGTGGCAAGCCTCCCCGAGGCCGTCCTCAGTAGGCTCTCACCGGTCGGCCGCGCATCCGGCGAAAACGCCTCCGCACGACACCATCAAGGAGAGATGCATGAGTTCTGCACCCCAACACCCGGGCGGAACCCACCGGGTTGATCAGCCCAAAACCTCGCGAGGCCCCCTCAACTCCGTGGCCGACTTCGCGAGCCGTGCTGCCCGCTCCGCTTCGCAGAACGCTGTGAACCTGGGTGCCACCCGTCCTGGCGTGACTAAGATGATTGCGGTGGCCGGTGCCAGCGTGTTGCTCATTGGCGGTGGCATCTTCGCCTATAACAGCATGCATCAGGAAGAGAACGCCTTCCTCGCATCCGATGATGAGTACGCCCGCGTCTGCCAGGATGCCACGACCGGTGAACGCGTGGACGACTCCGAATGTGAGAAGGCCGGCGCGCAGGAACCGACCGCCAACCCCTCGGAGTCGGCCAGCTCGGATTCTTCGAGCTCTAGCTCTTCACATTCTGGCTCCTCGGGTTCTGGTTCTTCGGGCTCGTCGAACTCCTCCACCACGACCCACCACAGCGGTTCTAACGCCTTCCTGTGGTACTACCTGGGTCGTCAGAGCGCCGCCAACTCGAACGGCGCGTCGGCCAGCTACATTCCGCGCGTGGGTGAGAAGCTCTCGGGTGGCTCCACGACCCGCCCCTCGAATGGCACAGTGTACAGTGGCGTGCCCTCGAGCGGCGGCGGATTTGAGGACTCCTACCGCAATGCCAAGAAGGCTTCGACGATTTCGTCGGGTAAGGAAATCTCGACCAAGAACACCGGTAAGACCTCTTCTGTGCGTGACAACACGACCGGCACCGTCTCGAACGCGCGCCGCAACGGTACCAGCGGTAGCAATTCCGGCTCTTCCAATTCTTCTAAGTCGGGCAATAAGTCTGGCAGCAAGTCGGGCTCCTCCAGCTCGAACAAGTCCGGTAGTAAGTCCAGCGGCAGCAAGGGTGGTTTCGGCGGTGGCTCCAAGTCCGGCGGCGGCCACTCCGGCGGTTAAGACTTCCCGCACCTGCACCCGTATATCACCCCGCTACCCGCAAGGAAACCATGATGCGCCGTGAAGAATTTCCCCTGGGACGCCCCGACTGGGAGAAGATTATTGTCGAAGAAGGCCTCACCTACAGCGTGGACGGCCCCGACGACCCCGACCACTACTGGAACGAGTACGCCGCCTACGTTTTCAGCCCGGAAGAGATGAACTCCGTCCGTGCCCAGGCTGAAGAAATGCACCGCATGTGCTTGAGCGCCGTGGACTACCTGGCCTCCGGAGCCTTCGGCACCCTGGGCCTGCCGCACGGCGCCTTCAACCTGGCTGTCGAATCGTGGAACCGTCGCGACCCCGACTTCTACGGGCGCTTCGACTTCATCTACTCCGGCGTGCCCGGCGAACCCCTCAAGCTACTGGAGTACAACGCCGACACCCCCACCGGTATCGTAGAGGCGGCCGTCTGCCAGAAGACCTGGGCCAAGGACCAGCGCCTCGACATGCAGGGCTACGCGCACTGGGGCGAAATTGGTGAGGCCTTCGTGGACCGCTGGCGACAAATTTTCGCACCCGAGCTAACCTCGGGTCAGCGTCCCGTCCTGCATCTAGCCCACGTGCCTGAGGATATCGACGAGAACCAGGAAGACTACAACAACCTGTGGCTCATCGCCTACGCTGCTCAGCAGGCCGGCATCGAAACTATCCTGATTCCCATCGACGAGATTATCTTTGACGAACCGACCAAGAGCTGGAAAGACGCCGAAGGCCGACCCATCAGCAACCTCTTCAAGCTCTACCCCTGGGAGGACTTGGTCACCGACAGCGAGTCAGGTTACGATCAGCTGCTCTTCGCCTACCACGGCGCGGTGCAACGCTGGATTGAGCCCGCCTGGAAAATGTTCCTGTCCAATAAGCTACTGCTGGCTGCTCTCTGGGATAAGTACCCGAATCACCCGAACCTGGTACCCACCTACGCCGGGCATCGCGGCGACCTGCGCAACTGGGTGCGCAAACCCATCTTCGGACGAGAGGGCGACGGCGTGGAGATTTACGCCCCCGATTACAACGTCTTCGTCAAACCGGAGGAAGACAACTTCTTCTCCACCGCACCCGAGAGCGAGTTCGTTTACCAGGAGTACATCCCCGCCCCTCGCTACGAGGGCATCATCCAGCCGGTAAGTCACCCCGTTCTGGGCGTGTGGGTCGTCGGCGGACGCTGCGTGGGCGTGGGAATCCGCGAGTCCAACGGTGCACTGACCGACTACTGGTGCCGCTTCGCTCCGCACCTGGTGGACCTGAACGCCCCCGGCTCGCTAGGCTCCGTTTCGCAAGACCCGGGCACGGCACACTTCGGCTACTAAATCTGCCCACCAGGTCCACCTAAGGCTCGAGCGGCTGAGCCCGCACACGCTGAAGGCCCCCACCTCAATAACTGAGGTGAGGGCCTTCAGCGTTATGGCCTATAGGAGCGGGCCGTGATAGAAACGGCGCGGCGCTATAGCCTAGTCGTCATCGTCGTCGGCCTCGAGCGGAAGCATCATCTCATCGGTGAGCGCACGACGCAGGGTATCCAGACCCACCGAGCCAAGCATCAGGGCTCGGGTGTGGAACTGGCGCATATCCTCGCCGCGAGCCAAGGCCTGCTCACGCAACTGCAACCACAAGCGCTCACCAATCTTGTAGCTGGGGGCCTGACCCGGCCAGCCCAGATAACGCAAGAATTCGAAGCGCACCTGGCCCTCAGAATCGTCCAAGTTCTGCTTCAAGAACTCGTAGCCCAGCTCGGAAGTCCAAATCGTGCCGGGCTCAACGCCGAGGCGTTCAGCCCACTCATTGGGCACCGGCAACTCGCAGTGTACGCCGATGTCGAAGACCACGCGGGCCGCGCGCATCCGCTGAGCATTCAGCATGCCCATACGGTCGCCCGGATCCTTCAGGTAGCCCAGCTCCTCCATGAGACGCTCGGCGTACAGCGCCCAACCCTCGCCGTGGCCCGAAACCCACAGCATGTTGGTGCGCCAGGAGTTCATAGTGCCGGCCAAGGCCGTAGCGATAGAAATCTGCAGGTGGTGCCCCGGAACGCCCTCATGGTACACGGTGGAGGTTTCACGCCAGGTCGTGAACGTATCCTCACCCTCCGGCACGGACCACCACATGCGGCCGGGACGTGAGAAATCAGGGGAAGGCCCGGTGTAGTAGATGCCGCCCTCGTGGGTGGGCGCGATGCAACACTCGATACGGCGCATAGGGCCGCCAATTGCGAAGTGTTCGACCGAGAGATCTGCCACCGCCGCGTCGGCCAGCTTCTGCATCCACGCCTTCAGCTCATCGGTGCCGTTCAGCTGGCGGCTCGGGTCTTCATCGAGCAACTGCTTGGCGCGCTCGATGCTGGCGCCGGGCTCAATCTCCTCGGCCACCTCGCGCTGACGGGCGATAATGCTCTCCAGCTCCTTCACGCCCCAGGTATAGGTCTCATCCAGGTCGACGGTGGTACCCAAGAAAGAACGCGAGTGCAAGCTGTACGCTTCGCGGCCTACCGCATCGCGAGCAGGGGCGGCAGGTTGTAGGACCTTCACGAGGTAGTCGTTGAGGTGGCGGTAGCCATCCTTAGCATGCTCAGCCCCCTCAGCAGCGGCCTCGGCCAGCTCGGGCTCGGCGGCGGCAACCTCGGCGGCCAGCTCGTCAAAGAAACCACCGGGCGCGTAGTATGCGGCGGTCTGCTCGATGACGATATCCACCTGACGGCGCGGGGAAATCTTGCCGTCCGCGCGGGCCGCTTCGAGGCTCAGCACGAGCCCATCCAGTGCCTCGGGCACGCGGTGCATGCGGCCGATAATGTGTTCCCAATCCTCGCGGGAGTTGCGCTTCATGAGGTCGAAAACCGAACGCACCTCCTGCGGAACCGACGTGATGTTATTGAGCTGCCAATAGCCAAAGCCCGCCTTGTGCTGGGCACGGTACAGGCTCAAACGCTCCTGCAACGCATCCAAGGTAACCAGGTCGACGTCATCAATGGGCAGAACACTGCCGACCTTCTTGAGGGTTTTCTTAGCCAGACGGTGCAACGCCTTTTCGCCAGCAGGGGAGTAATCGGGGTAGAGGGTTTCGACGCCCTTGCGGCCCAGCTCCGTAGCCAGCACAGGGTTAAGGTCGAGAATCTTTTCAAAGTAATCGTTGGCCAGATGATCGACATCGCTCAACTGGCGCTTCACACGGTAAATGCTCGGAAGTTCCTGGTAGGTGCTCATGTTCATATCCTAACCTAGTAGTGTGCCTTCTGCCACGATATAGCGCGCTTAAAGTCTAATAATCCATCCCGGTAGAGACGGGTAACGCCGGAGATGAGAACACGAAGGGCCCGCGCACACGGATAACTCTCGTATGCACGGGCCCCTATCGGTACGGATCTTATGGATGCGGGCCCATCTGGGTTCGCTCTAACTCCGCCAGCCGTTAGCTCGTAAAGTACTCACCCTTCAGCTCGAGCAGGCCGCCGGTTCCTTCGGCCACACCCAGGCGGTGGGCGATGAGGCGATCCTGCAACTCGTTACCAGACACCAGATCCACCAGAATCTGCGGGTACTTGGTCGAGCAGCGGATGAACTCGTCGTAGGCTTCATCACTGAACGCGGTGTTCGTGATGAAGGTGCCGAGCTGGCCGCCTCGGGCGTGCACGGCCAGGAAGAACCGGGTGACCTCCTGCGGGGATACCGTTCCGGAATCCAGTCGCAGAGCCCGAATGTAGAATGCGCGTTCTGCATCTCCGCTGGCGGGAGTTGCCACACCGTCCACGCCCTGAGCATCAAACGGTTCAACGTGATAGCCGCGCATGAGGAACAAATCAAAACCGATGCGGCGGAAACGCTCATCGCTCACGCCTGCCAGCGCCGGCGCCAGAGCCTCGCGGCGGAAGACCACACGGTACCGCTTGAGAGCCTCACGCACCTGGGCGGCGGCAACCTCAAGGGCAGCGGAGGGCTCGACGCTCACTGCCACGGCGGGTGTCTCGGAAATGGCAGAAACCGGGGCTGAAGGAGACAGCGTGACGGGGGCCTGCTGAGTCGAAGAGACAGAGGGCGCGGCGGATGCGGCGGTGCTCGGGCGAGCCAACAACGCGGGGGATGCACCCGGTACCGGCTCGACACGGCGTGACTGCTCACGAGTAGCCAGGCGAGCCTGACGCTCGGCGGCCCGCGCCTCCTTCGCGGCCTGCACCGCCTGCTCGCGTGCAGCGAGCTCCTCGGCGACATCCTGCGGAAGCTTGTGCTTGAGCGACTGCGGCGGCAGAGGTGCCAAGCGGGCGGTCACCGCCTCCGGGGCACCCTCAGGGAAACGCTCCAGCAGCTCGCGACCCGACTCGCTCAGCTCGTAGCGTTCCGGGTTCTTACGGGAGGTACGGCCCGTACCCTCGCGCAGGGCGTTCAAGAACCGCTCACCCTTGAGAACGTGCATGGCCACAGAGAATCGGTTGCGCAGGCGCGGGGTCAGCTTATAACGGTGCGGGGCAACCTCTCCCTGCAGATAGGGGATACCGAGGTCGACCTTCAGCTCGTCGTACACATCGTAGTACGAGATACGCGGGTTCTTGCCCACAATCTTTAGGATCGGGTAGAGCAGTTGATGAGGGTAGGGCAATGCATCCACAGCAGCAGGATCGAGCAGAGCCGCGGCCACTAGACGCTCAATCTTCGGCTCCTGAACCTGCGCGAGCGCGGAGGCGAAATCCGGTCCCAGCGAGTACACGGTGCCGCGTTCGGAGAGGTAACGGTGCGCGGTCAGCACGTCGTAGAGGTAGTCCTGCGCCTCAATCCGCTGGAAGAAGGGATTCTCGGCGGCGGCCTTGAGACGTTCATCCCGCTCAAAGACCTGCTCCAGGGTGGGTAGGCTCAGCTCGATGTCCGCCCCGCCGTTGCTGAGCACCCCGAAGAGCAGGGTGCCCATGTGCACCAGTAGCTTCTCGGTCGCAAGAATATCCTCGGCGGTTACGGATGCGGCATCGTCATCGGGGACTTCCCTCAGCACCGAGGACAGCTCGGCGGCAGGCACCGCCTGCTCGGGGTATCGCGCTACAAGCTCCTTCGCCTCGGGCGAGAGCGAGTACAGGGTCACCGGTGAATCGGTGTACTCGTGGATGGTCTTCGTACGCAGGTACCCTGCGCCGGTCAGCAGGCTCAGAGCTCGAGCGATGGCAGGCTCAACGATGCGCTGCTCCAGGTAGGACAGGCCGTACCAGCCTTGCACGAAGCCGCACTCGCGCAGCACCAGCTCGCGAATCTTAACAGGTGCGGCTGCGGGGTAGGAAGGGGCTACACTCAGCACAATCGGCAGTAGCTCACGGACCGTCAGGTGCGAGAGCAACTCGGGGTAGAAGCGCTGCAGGTAGTACAGGTAGACGCCCGCCTGCAGGGGTAGAATCTTCGCGAGGTCGCGGGCCTGATTCTCCTTGGACGCAGCGAGCAGTTCACGTCCGGCCTCACTGAGCGCATAGTTCAGGTTGCCGGGGTGCAGCTGGCTGAGGGAAACCTCCAGGTAATCGCTGTTGACGAGGGCGGTAATGAGTTTATTGACGGCCTCGCGGAAGAGCACAGTGTCATCAACAGCGATAAAACGCTGAGTCATGGTGAAGCCCAGGTCTACACCGACCGGGGTGTACATATCGGGGAAGAAAATCTTCTCGCCGCGCTCAGATGCGCGCTCGAAGTGATGCAGGAGCGAGAAGATGGCTGCCAGGCTGAGGGTGCGGGCCTGCTCGGGCAGCGCCTCCCAGGAGGTCTGCTCCTGCATCTGCCGCAGGTCGGAGTGGTCGAGGTGAAGCATCGTTTTATTCACAAAAGCCACTGGGGGATTCCTTATCGTGATTTACATGTATGAATTTATGGTGGTGCGACACGTCGCGCACGATATGGGGAGCGGGAAAGGACGGCCCCCCGAGTGAATATGCGGGGCTTATCTCTCCTTGATTCGGAGCTGTCCTCTGCTCTGAGAACGCGAGGAGTATGTGTCGCATAACATTCTTTATTTTAGCCATAAAAGGCGGGACTCCCTATTTTGGGGTTAACCGAGAAATGGTGTCCGAGAAATATGCGGAAAATAGGTGGCGAAGTTTTATGAGAAACGCCGAGAAATAACCTGGAGTCGGGGAGAAACCGGAACCTAGATAATCTGCCGTAGCGCATACCGCGGCTAACGCGTATCGCAGGCTCTGCTATCGACGCAGAACCCCGTGCGAGCGGCTGCGGTAGTTGCGCCATTCGCACGGGGTAGGCTAGGACTCTATGCCCTTCTCGAAGTACTCTTCGTCAATCGTGTAGCCGCATTCCCCCTCGCCCTCACGCACGCCCACGCGATGACGAATCATGAGCTCCACCAACTTGTGCTGATCGACCAGAGCAATATTGCGCGCCCCCGGCAATCCTTGCAAATATTCGGGGACCGGCTGAGCGAACGCCCCGCAGGTCACGAGCACTCCTTGCAGGCCGCCGTGCAGAAGCACCGCACCGGCCAACTTCTGAATCTCATTGGGGGTGACCTTTATCGTCCCGCAATAGTGCTTAACCTGAATATAAATGGGAGCGAAATCAAGGCCGTCGGAATAGCGGGCAATAACGTCGACGCCCTTATCATCCACGCCACCGGTTACCTCGGTAATAAAACCAAGGGCCGTAAAAATATCAGCCACAATATGCTCAAAATACTCCGGGGTGACGGCGTAAATATGCCGAATTAAATCCTGCGTAAAATGTTCAGCAAATTCTGCCTGGGCGTGCATAATCGGCGATTCGCTGGCCTTGAGTATCACATCGAGGGGGGTGCTCTGCGGGAACTGGCCGCTGAATCCGGCTCCATCGGATGCGAGCCCTCCCTCCGCAGCGAGGCGGGCCTGCGTAGTGTCTGCCGCCACGGGGAAAACTGCATCCGGCCCTGAATCTTTGGAGGAATGGGGGAGGAAAGCGGCCTCTTGGAGGAGAGCGTTGGCCTGTTTCTTGAGCTTTTTAGTGCTCTTGGCAGACAGATTTTGTGCACACAGCGTTTGAACCTGCTTGACCACGCGGGCAGGCACAGCACCGTTCAGATGCGGGGTGCAGGTGAGCTCAGCACCCAGGGGAGTGAGAAGGTACTTACGCTTCTCCCACGGGGTAATCCGGGGCATAACCTGGGCATAACGCAACGCCACCAAGATTTTGAGGGTGGTACGCACCGCAGTTGCAAAATCGGTGGATTCGAGGTCCGGAAGATCCTTCCGCGAGCCGAGGGCCTTTGTCTGCTGTCGTAGCTGTTCGCAAATATAAGAGGCCGTGCGAGCTGAGGTTTTCGACAGGCGCCGGAGCGTCGGCAGGAGAAGTGTGATGTAGACATCCGAAGGGGGCTTGTAATTTTTAATCATGTTTTAGACATGTTCCCTGTCATATATCAACACTATTACGATTGTATGTATATTATATCATTAAAACACATCAATATGCTCTATATAAATGAATTATGACAGAACAGCCTATTTTCCTGTATTTTGCAGTGAATACGGCGTTTTACCCATAAAATACGTGCAAAAATAAATGGTTCCCGCCGCATCTTCCGACAACCGACGGGAACCAAACAAAAACCAAGAGAACGCCTACATGGGGCGTGCGCGCCTCCACGAACCGGGACCCGGGCGCAACGAAGCACCCAAACGCTGACGACGATTCAAGATACGCGAAGCTGCACCCACCAGCGTGTTCTGCTCCTGATGCACAGCCTCCGCCTGCATTGCGACCACCACAGCGGTCAGAGCCGCAAGTTCCTCCTCGGTCGGGTTGCCCTTCGTAACCTTCAAGAACGGCTCGTGCTCCTCAGCCTCGTCATGGTGAACCTCCGCCTGGCTACGGGGTGAAGGGGCGACCACCTCAGAACGTACCCGGGATGCACTACGGGAAGAAACGCGCACACCCGCGCGGCCCCGACCCCCAGACGGGGCGGGGGTAGCCGAGGCGCTCGTCGCGTCCTTCTTCTTACCGAACGAGAAATAACTCAGCGGATTGTAGCCTGCCATCGGCACGCCTCCTTAGAACCTTAGAGTCCGCACGGTTCGCTTCTATGGGCTACCGGGGAAACGAACCGTGCGGTACGGGGCGCAGGGGCACCCCGATACATGGGAGTAGAAACGCTATCGTTGCGAGGTTTACAGCGGGATATTGCCGTGCTTCTTCGCGGGGGTGGCTGCACGCTTATCATGCAGGGCCTGTAGCGAAGAGATGATACGCACACGAGTCTCGCTCGGGGCGATGACCTCATCAATGTAACCGAGCTCAGCCGCCTGGTAGGGGTTCAGCAGCTCCTCCTCATACTTGGCAATCAGCTCGGCGCGGCGTGCCTCGACATCGCCGCCCTCTGCAGCCAGGGCGGCCAGCTCGCGGCGGTACAGGATGTTAACGGCACCCTGCGCACCCATCACACCAATCTGTGCGGTAGGCCATGCCAGGTTGATGTCGGCACCCAGCTTCTTCGAACCCATCACAATGTACGCGCCGCCGTAGGCCTTACGGGTAATGACGGTGACCAGCGGAACGGTCGCCTCCGCATAGGCGTAGAGCAACTTCGCACCGCGGCGAATAATACCGTTGAACTCCTGATCGGTGCCGGGCAGGAAGCCGGGCACATCCACGAAGGTCAGAATCGGAATGTTGAAGGCATCGCAATTACGCACGAAGCGGGCGGCCTTCTCAGAGGCCGAAATGTCCAGGCAACCAGCGAACTGCATCGGCTGGTTGGCGACGATACCGACCGTGCGGCCCTCAACGCGGGCGTAACCAATCATCACGTTCGGGGCGTACAGCGCCTGCATCTCGAGGAAATGGCCGTCGTCCACGACCGACTCAATTACCTCGCGCATATCATAGGGCTGGTTGGCCGAATCCGGAATCAAGGTATCCAAATCCAGGTCGTCCACGGTCACCTCGGGCTCCTGGTCGTGCTCCATCGGCAGGGACTCCGAGAGGTTATTCGAGGGCAGGAACTCCAGTAGCTCACGCACGAAGTCGAAGGCGTCGTCCTCGTCCTCGGCCAGGTAGGTGCTGGTGCCGGTCACGGAGTTGTGCTGACGCGCGCCGCCCAGGGTCTCCATGTCCACGTCCTCGCCGGTCACGGTCTTGATGACGTCCGGGCCGGTGATGAACATGTGGGAGGTCTTATCCACCATGACGATGTAGTCGGTCAGGGCGGGGGAATAGGCGGCACCGCCGGCGCACGGACCCATAATGACCGAAATCTGCGGAATCACGCCGGAGGCGCGCACGTTCATACGGAAGATATCAGCGAACATCGCCAGTGAGGCCACGCCCTCCTGGATGCGGGCGCCACCACCGTCGTTAATGCCGATGACCGGGCAACCGTTCTTCAGCGCAAACTTCTGCACCTTCACAATCTTCTCGCCGTTCACCTGCGAGAGAGAACCGCCGTACACGGTGAAATCCTGAGAGTACACGGCAACCAGGCGGCCATCCACCGTGCCGTAGCCGGAGACCAGACCATCGCCGAGGGGCTTCTTCGCCTCCATGCCGAATGCGGTGGTGCGGTGGCGGGCCAGGGCGTCGAACTCAACGAAAGAGTCCTCATCCAGCAACATTTCGATGCGCTCGCGGGCAGTGTTCTTACCGCGGGCGTGCTGCTTTTCGATGGCAGCCTCACCGCTGGGTGCGTAGCTATGCTCGCGGCGCGCGTAAAAATCGGCGAGCTTGCCGGCGGTGGTGCTCAAATCGTATTCCTGCTGGAGGTTCTCGGACATTATTCCTCGTTCCTGCTCTTACCCGACGCGACGGGAGCCAGTGGTTGCGGTGATGGGATGTCTGCCCTCCCCAGCGATGAGGTGGGCACAACAGTGCATATCCTTAAACTATAGTGCGAACTGGGGCGCACATGCTAGATGAGGAACGCACATTCCACCCTTAAGTACACTCGCGTGCACACATTGCGTGCGCACAGAAATCCCCTCCACACGGGCTCACCTGAGCTGCGGGAGGGGAAATATCCGTATTCGACCTACGGGCAACGACTAGATGGTACCCAATACGGGGTTCCACGCGGTCACGGTGTGCGAAACCACGGCGCCACCAATGTTCATGGGGTCGTTAGCCACAATCTTCTCGGCATCCTCTGCGGAATCGACCTTCGCAATCAGCAGGGCGCCAGTGGCAACCTCACCGTCAAGCAGAGGACCGGAAACGATCAGGTTGCCAGCCTCAATCTGAGAGGCCAGGTACTCGCGGTGAGCCGGACGGTACTTGGCCTGCTCCTCGGGGGCGGCGTAAACGTAGGTAATTGCATAGTGGGCCATGGGGATTTCCTTCGGGCTAAAACTCGGGGTGAACGGGGCAGGCCCCGTATCTGCTTCGGTGCAACACACACCCGCACTGTCTAATGTACCGTCTCATCGCCACCGGGAACAGCGGGCGCTCTCAGCACGTGGCGGGAGAGGCGCGGCGAGCGGGCACTTGATGATATTGTGAGAACCCACACCGTTCGGGGTGCGCCGGGTGATACCCCGCGCACCGACATGTACCGTGTGAAGCACGAGAATCAGAGCACGTAAGAACCAAAACACACAGGGAAAGGGACAGAAGATGACCGAGGGCAAGGCAAACGAGAACGAACAGGTAGAAGCCTCGGCCACCGTACTGGATGCGCCCCGCGCGCGCACCGCCGCCCTGGACGCCGGCTACGGGAGTGTGCACCTCTTCGACAGCGTGGACTCCACCACCACCCGGGCCCGCGAATTGCTCATGAACGGCACCGACGCCGACCGCGAAAGCCTCGGCGAACTCTCCGTCTTCTCAACCCTCTACCAAAGCGACGGCCGAGGCCGACTGGCCCGCCCCTGGACCGCACCGCCCGGCGCGTGCCTAGCCACGAGCATCGTGGTGCGCCCGCACGCCTCGACCGAACCCAGAGCCCACGACCTGCCCGAAGATAGCTACCACTGGCTCACTCTCGTGGCCGGGCTGAGCGTCGTAGACATCTGGCGGCACTACGGCGCCAAGGCTCACCTTAAGTGGCCCAACGACGTTATCGCCAACGGGGCGAAGGGCTGCGGCGTGCTCGCTCAGCTCGTGCCCGAAAGTGGAGCCAACAAGGGGCTTCGCAGCATTATCGTGGGCATTGGCCAGAACACCAACATGACTGCCGAGCAGCTGCCCGTACCCACCGCCACCAGCCTGCGCCTGTGCACGGGACGCACCGTCAACTCGACTGAGGTGCTCGAACGCCTGCTGGCCGTCTTCGCCCGACGCTACCGCGCCTTCCTGCGCGCCGGAGGAGACCCCGAGGCGGCCGACCCCCTCACCGGCGCACCCAGCCTGCTGGATGCAGCCCGCGCCTCATGCGCCACCCTCGGCGCGGAGGTGGCCATGAGCCTGCCCGACGGCAGCGTCGTGCGCGGCGTAGCCGAGGACATGGACGCTCAAGGACGCATCCTGATTCGCCGTGAGGACGGCACGCTCACCCCCTACGCGGTGGGCGATATTGAACATCTACGCCCGGCCAACGGTAGCTACGGGGATTTTCACCCGGCACACTAGAAGTACAAGAAGCCTCCGGCGACCGACTCGCCGGCACTCGACCTGCGACCATATTGAGGAGTGCCATGCGCCTGCGCGGACAACTTAACCCCGGTGAATACGTCATCGTCGCGACCCGCCAGCACCCGGGGGCGCTACTACCCAGCCTCATCTGCCTGCTGTTCGGCATCGCGGCGGCAGCCTTCGCCTCCACGGCGCGTTCCTCCGCGATTCTGTGGTGGGTTGGCACGATTGCAGCGGTTGTGTTCTTCGTGGGTGCCTTGCGTATCGGGTGGCGCTGGCTGACCACCGGATACCTCATCACTACGCACCGTCTGGTGGTGCGACGGGGGCTCATGACCCGCATGGGTGACGAATCTCTTGACCTGGATTTGCTCGGACAGCGCTGGGTGCGCGAGGGCACTCTAGGATCCTGGCTGGGGTACGGTTCGGTCTACGTGGTGTGCCGCGGGGTGCATCACCGTCTGCGCTACGTTCCCACCCCTGAGCGTTTCGACGCGGAGCTGGAGGCCGCCTACCGCGAGCACTACCCTCTGCGTGTCGGTTACATCTAGATTTCACCGCGTTGGGGTAGATTGTCAGGACAGGCTGTGGGCTGAACCCCGCCGGAATACCGCGGACTGGAGTATCCTTAAGTGTGAAATACTCCACTACCGTGTCCTCTCATGGGGGGGGTAGGGGAGAGCCCGGAACCACGCGCCGGGCGGGGTACAGAGCACGGTCCGCTTCGGTGGAAGGCATCCCATACGACGGGAAGCGATTGCGCGGAAATGCCATCGCGGTTTGCGTAGACCCGAGCAGAACAATGAACTATTCATCCGGCAGAGAAGAAAGGACCGGTAACGGTAATGAGCACGGCGAACCACTACCGACCCGAACCCTCTCCGCAGGATTCGGGTAGCGTTGCTCCGGCGGGTGCCTCCGGTGGGAGCATGGGCCCCGAGACCCAGATGCTCAACCTCAAAATTCTGCGAAATCTCGCCCAAAACAATATCTACCGGGACGAACGCTCCAAAGAGGGCGTGCGTGCTCTCGAAAAGTCCCTGCTTGGTGAAGGCGACCGGTACACTCCCTCGCAGGCGGCGGAACTGGCTGGGATCCCTCTGAAGGCGGCCCGCCGCATCTGGCGCAATATGGGGTTCCCCGATATTGCCCCGAACATTCCTTACTTCACTGAGACCGATGTGCGCATGCTCGCCGACCTGCGAGCCCTGGACGATAAGGGCACGATTCGCATGGAGTACGTGGTGTCCCTGGTGCGGGCCGAGGGCCAGCTGACCGATCGCACGGTCGCCTGGCAGATTGAGGCCCTGGTGCATAACATCATGGTCACCGAGAACGTGGATGACAATGAGGCCCGCCGCAAGCTGCTCTTGGATTTTCCCCGCTACCTTGAGGTGCTTGAACACTTGGCTGTCTATGCCTACCGCCGCCAGATGTACGCCGGGATTCTGCGCCTGGGTCTGCGTGAGAATAACGCCACCAGCTCGGGTATTGCTCACCTGCCGCTCGTGCGCGGTGTGGGTTTCGTGGATTTGGTCTCGTACACCTCTCTGGTGCGCAACCTGGATGCGGCGGCCCTCTCGCAGCTCATCAACCACTTCGAGCAGAGCTGCCTGGACGTCATCGCGCCCCTGGGTGGGCGCATCATTAAGACCCTCGGCGATGAGGTGTTCTTCCTCACCGAAACCCCGGATGCTATTGCTGAGATTAGCCTGCAACTCTCTGAAAAGATTGGTGCAGACCCGCACCTGCCGGATGTGCGCGTCGCCTTCATCTGGGGTGAGGTGCTGGCCAACCGTGGCGATGTGTACGGCTCCAGCGTGAACCTGGCCTCGCGCCTGGTGTCCCTAGCTGAACCGGGCACCGTGCTGACCGATAATGAGACGGCGAACACGCTCCGGCAGGTGGGAAATCATTACACCCTCACCTCTCAGGGAACGCGAAACGTCCGAAGCTTTGGTAACGTAGACCCCGTGGCGGTGACCCGTCGCGCACACTACACTATGGAGATCAACCTCTCATGACTGAACTGAAACTACGTACCGGCGGCGCTACTCACCGCGGCGCGCATCGAGAAAATAACGAAGATTCGATGGTTGTCGCCGGTTCTCTCTGCGTGGTCGCGGACGGCATGGGCGGCCACGAGGCCGGTGAGGTCGCCTCACGCCTGTGCGTGCGGCAGCTCGCCTACTCGCCCTTCTTTACGATGCCCGGTGGCCGCAGCGAAAGCGAGCAGAAGGCCTATGCCGAACGCATCGCGGCAATCGACGAGAGCGACCCGGTCAAGCGCCGCCGCCGCATCAATTCTGAGCTGAACAAGGAAATTGTGCAGTCTCTCGACCGTCTGCACGACATCCTCGGTGAAACCAACGAAGAGATTAAGGAAGCTCTCTCACGCTGCGGCGGTACTACCGTGACCGGCGCGTGGCTGACCAGCATCGGTCGGCAGAACCTGTGGGTTGTCTTCAATATTGGTGATTCCCGTACCTACCGTCTGATGCGCGAGGACGACGGTATTCACCACTCCACCATGGAGAAGCTGCCCGGTTCCGAGGGATCCGCCTCGCTGGAACAGATTACGACGGACCACTCCGAGGTGCAGTACCTGGTCGACGAGGGCCAGATTACGCCTTTGGAGGCTCTGACCCACCCGCGCCGCAACGTGATTACCCGCGCGCTGGGCACCGGCAACTACTGGGAGCCGGACTTCTGGGTTCTGCCTGCACGCCCCGGTGACCGCCTGATGCTCTGCTCCGACGGCCTCTCCGGCGAGCTTTCGCACGAGTATATGGCTCGTGTGCTCACTTCGATTCGTCACCCGCAGGACGCCGCGGACGTGCTACAGCACGAGGCGCTGCGTTCGGGCGGCCGCGACAATATTACGGTGATTGTTGCTGACGCTGTCGAGGCCTAAACCCATATTTCTAATTCACCCCCGCCTTCAGCGGGCACTCGCGCGAGTACACGCTGAAGGCGGGGGGGATTTCTGTCCGCGGGAAGCCAGCTGGGGAAGCCCCCCCCCCGTGACGGGGGGGGGAGGTCCGCGCCCCAACACGTTAAACTGGACGGGTGACTGAGAACAACGCCCCCACTGCTGCTCCCGCCGAGACTCGTGCAGAGAACCCCGGAGAAAACTCCGCAGAGATTACCGAGGTCCTGCGCGCCGAATACGCCGAGCTGACCGATAAGATTCGCGCAGCCCGCCGCGCCTATTACAACGAGGATACCCCCTTCCTCTCCGATGCTGAGTACGATGCGCTGTACCGCCGCCTCGAAATCATCGAGGCCGAGCACCCGCTCATCATCGCCAACGACTCGCCCACCCAGGAAGTTGGCGGTGAAGCCATTGAAGCCTTCGCGCCCGTCACCCACCTGGAACGCATGTACTCCCTCGAGGATGTCTTCTCTTTCGAAGAGCTGCGCGCCTGGCTGACCAAGACCGAGGAGAGCGTCCGAAACCTCACCGGTGCCGCCCCGCGCTGGCTGATCGAGCTAAAGATTGACGGTCTGGCCGTGAACCTGCTCTACCGCAACGGCACCCTCGTGCGCGCCGCAACCCGCGGCGACGGCACCACCGGCGAGGACGTCACCCATAACGTGCGCACCATCGCCAGCATCCCGCAGCAGCTGAGCGGTGAGAACCTCCCCGAAGAAATCGAGATTCGTGGCGAAGTGTTCATCTCCTCCGCCGACTTTGAGAAGCTCAACGAGTCCATGATTGCCGCAGGTAAGAACCCCTTCGCGAACCCGCGTAACGCCGCGGCAGGCTCCCTGCGCCAGAAGGACGCGGCGGTCACCGCCTCCCGCCCGCTGAGCATGTACGTGCACGGCATCGGTTCGCGTACCGGCCTGGATATTGCCACCCAGTTTGAGACTTACGACCTGCTCGCCTCCTGGGGCCTGCCCGTGAGCCCCTACAGTGAGCTGACTAATTCGGTCGAGGGCATCTTCGACTTCATTAATAAGTACGGCGAACAGCGCCACTCCCTCGTGCACGAGATTGACGGCATCGTCATCAAGGTCAACGACTTCGCGACCCAGGCGCAGCTGGGCTACACCTCCCGTGTGCCGCGCTGGGCGGTGGCCTATAAGTACCCGCCCGAAGAGGTGAACACCAAGCTGCTGGACATCCGCGTGGATGTGGGACGCACCGGCCGCATGACCCCCTACGGCGTCATGGAGCCCGTGTTCGTCTCCGGTTCGACCGTGGAGCGAGCCACCCTGCACAACCAGGATGTGGTCAAGGCCAAGGGCGTGCTCATTGGTGACACCGTGGTGCTGCGCAAGGCGGGCGATGTGATCCCCGAGATCGTAGCCCCCGTGGTTGCCCTACGTGACGGCACCGAACGAGAGTTCGTCATGCCCAGTGAATGCCCCTCCTGCGGCTCGCCCCTTGCTCCCGGCAAGGAAGGCGACGTGGACCTGCGTTGCACGAACCCCCGCTCCTGCCCGGCGCAGCTGACCGAGCGCGTGTACTACGCGGCAAGCCGCGGCGCCTTCGACATCGAGGCGCTCGGCTTCGAGGCCGCCAAGGCACTCACCAGCCCCGCAACCCCGCCCACCCCTCCGCTAACGACTGAGGCGCACCTGTTCAGCCTCAACATTGAGGACCTACGCGAGGTCACCATCGAACGTGAGAAGAAGGTCAAGGGCGTGGGTACCGGAAAGATGGAACGCGTGCCCTACTTCTACACCAAGCCGACCAAGGCGCGCCCCGAGCCGAAGCCCACGAAGAATACGCTGAATCTCTTCTCTGAGCTGGAGAAGGCTAAGCAGCAGCCGCTGTGGCGCGTGCTGGTTGCCCTCTCGATTCGTCACGTGGGCCCGACTGCCGCCCGCGCGCTCGCAACCGAGTTCGGGTCGATGCAGGCTATCCGCGAGGCCGATCGCGAGCGTCTGGCTTCGGTGGACGGCGTGGGCCCCACCATCGCGGATTCAATCATCGAGTGGTTCGCTGAGGATTGGCACGCCGAGATTGTGGATTCCTGGGCGGCCGCCGGTGTGCGCATGGAGGACAGTCGCGACGAATCGGTAGAGCGCACCCTGGAGGGCCTGACCGTGGTCGTGACCGGCACCCTGAACGGTTACACCCGCGACGGGGCAAAGGAAGCCATTATTTCTCGCGGCGGTAAGGCCTCCGGTTCGGTCTCGAAGAAGACCCACTTTGTGGTGGCCGGTGCGAACGCCGGCTCAAAGCTGGATAAGGCTGAGGCCCTGGGCCTGCGGGTGCTGGATGAGGAGGGCTTCACCGCCCTGCTTGAGGGTGGTCCGGAGGCACTCGAGGACGGTCCCGAAAGCGCCTTCGGCGAGTCGGAAGCATAGGCCGTCGAGGTGTTCCTCCGTCTCCGCGCACCGCGGTACCTCTGGTCGCAGTACCTCGGGCCGTGGGATGCAGGGTGTTGAGAGATATATATGCGCCATTCGGGCCCTGAGGAATAGTCCTCGGGGCCCGAATGCCAAAATTTGGCACTTATAATTACCACAGTTTCTAGGGCTTGGAGAGCTTAAAAACACTCCGAGAGCATAGAAATATTTAAAAATTTTTTACACGCTGTTCGAATCCTCTGCCTGAGGGGTGCGGATGCTCCTTAAAAGCTGCGGAGAGTGGGGGAGCGGGCCCGAGTAAACTCCCTAGAAAACCCCGAAATACCGGGGGATGTCGACCGAAAATCCCAAGGTTCAACTGGAGGATTAATGTTTCCAGTGCTCTTTACCTTAAAGAACCCTGGGAGAAGTTGAGGGGTCCGCTGGTAGCCTGAGACGGGGTTGGAAACCGTCCAAACCTCGGTTATCTTTGAGACCAGATAGATTCTCGCAAGAGAATCACCTGTGTGGTTTCAAGCTTGGAATGCTTGAAACGATGCCCGGTTCTACCGCACGTCCCCATCGAGGAAATGCCACTGGAATCCGCACATTAGTGCAGGATGACCCCCGGTGACATGAAATCGGTGGAGAGCCGCTCACATGGTAGAGCCAAAAATGAGTAACCTACTTCGTTATCAAAGGGTGAGCGGCGGCGCGCTAGAGTTCCGGGGACGGAACGAGCGGGGACGGCCCCAAGGAGCATTATGAAGAACACTTCCATTCGTCGTTCCGCAGCAGCTCTCGCCATCGGTGGCGTTGCAGCAGCTACCCTGTCGATGCCTGCCGCAAACGCAACAGACGGTGCTACCTGGGACGCACTGGCACAGTGCGAGTCCGGTGGTAACTGGTCCATCAACACCGGTAACGGCTTCTACGGCGGCCTGCAGTTCACCCAGCAGTCCTGGAACGGTGTCGGCATGTCCGGCTCCCCCGTGAACGCTACCCGTGCACAGCAGATCGAGGCTGGCGAGCGTCTGCTCGCTATCCAGGGCTGGGGCGCATGGCCCGCATGCTCCGCTAAGCTTGGCCTCTACGGCAAGACCGGCGCAGCTCCCACCTACACCGAGCCCACCACCTCGACCGCCGCAACCACCACCGTGGCTGCACAGTCGCAGACCCAGCAGGCCTACACTGCACCCGCAGCACAGGCAGCACCCGCCGTTGAGGCTCCCGCTGCTGCACCCGCAGCCCAGGCAGCACCTGCCGCTCAGGCAGCACCCGCTGCACCGGCAGCTGAGGCTCCCGCAGCACCCGTCGCAGCGGCTCCCAAGGCTGCCGCAGGCACCTACACCGTGGTTCCCGGTGACTCCCTCTCGCTGATCGCTGCAAAGCTCGGCGTTGCAGGTGGCTACCAGGCAATCGCTGCTGCGAACACCGACATCATCTACAACGTTGACCTGATCTTCCCCGGTCAGGTGCTGAACATCCCCGCCTAAGGTTCACCCCTGAAGCGGTCGTTCTGACGCTGTACCACAACGCCCCGCCCTTCACCGAAGGAGCGGGGCGTTGCGCGTTAACCTCCTGCAGTGGAGCTTCGAGCGCCCGGTGAGAGCCCCCGTCTCGCACCGCCCCGACCGATAGGTAGGCAGAACGCCTCCCGAAGAGACGAGAAACCCAACCTCCACTACACTAGAAAAGAAACATAAAACAAAACTACGGGAGAACCATGTCTGCCATCACCTTTGAACAGGTCAAGCACCTGGCATCGCTGGCACTCATTGAGATGACCGATGAAGAACTCACCGCGATGGCGTCTGAACTCGACATCATCGTCGCATCCGTTGAGACTATGTCGCAGAAAGCAACTGCTGACATCCCCGCGACCAGCCACCCGATCCCCCTCGAGAACGTCTTCCGCGAAGACGTACCCGTCCCGACCCTCACCCAGGAAGAGGCGCTCTCCGGCGCCCCCGACGCACAGGACGGCAAGTTCCGCGTGCCGGCAATCCTCGACGAAGACTAAGAGGAGACACACCAAGTGAACGAACTGATTCAGCTCACCGCAGCCGAGGCAGCCGCCAAGCTGGCCGCCGGCAAGATTACCTCCGTCGAACTCACCCAGGCGCACCTGGACCGTATCGCCGCCACCGACGGCGCACCCCTGAGCGATAACCGCGCAGACGGTAAGAGCGGTCTCAACGCCTTCCTGCACATCAACGCTGAAGAAGCACTCGCCACCGCAGCAGCAGTGGACGCAGACCGTGCAGCCGGCAAGGAACTGCCCCCGCTCGCAGGCGTGCCCATCGCCCTCAAGGACCTCATCGTCACCAAGGGCCAGCCCACCACCGCAGCATCCCGCATGCTCGAAGGCTGGATGAGCCCCTACGACGGCACCGTCACTCGCAAGGTCCGCGAAGCACGCATGCCGATCCTCGGCAAGACCAACCTCGACGAATTCGCAATGGGCTCCTCCAACGAGCACTCCGCATTCGGCGTGGTTCGCAACCCCTGGGCACTCGACCGTGCCCCCGGCGGTTCCGGCGGTGGCTCCGCAACTGCCGTCACCGCATTCCAGGCGCCCCTGGCCCTGGGCACCGACACCGGTGGCTCCATCCGCCAGCCCGCAGCACTGACCGGTAGCGTCGGCGTCAAGCCCACCTACGGCTCCGTCTCCCGTTACGGTGTGATTGCTATGGCCTCCTCCCTCGACCAGGTCGGCCCCGTCGCCCGCACCGTGCTTGACACCGCCATGCTGCACGAGGCCATCGCAGGCCACGACCCTCTCTGCCCGACACCCCCGGCAACTTCGCCGCAGAAGCTAAGGCAGGCGCAGAAGCCGCACGCAAGCGCGACCTGTCCGGCCTGCGCATCGGCGTCATCAAGGAACTCGGCGGCGGCGACGGCGAAGGCTTCGAAGCAGGCGTGCTCGCACGCTTCCGCGAATCCGTCGAAGAGCTACGTGCCGCAGGCGCAGAGGTCGTTGAGGTCTCCCTGCCCTCCGTCACCGAAGCCATCAGCGCCTACTACATGATCATGTCCTCCGAGGTGTCCTCCAACCTGGCACGCTACGACGGCGTGCGCTACGGCCTGCGCGTCGTACCCGAAGACGGCCCCGTCACCATCGAGCGAGTCATGGCCGCCACCCGCGCCGCAGGTTTTGGCCACGAGGTGAAGCGCCGCATCATCCTCGGCACCTACGCGCTGTCCGCAGGTAACTACGACGCCTACTACGGTGCCGCACTGCGCGTGCGCACCCTCATCCAGCGCGACTACGCGGCAGCATTTGAAAAGTGCGACGTGCTCATCTCCCCGACCGCGCCCTCCACCGCGTTCAAGCTCGGCGAGAAGACCGAAGGCGACCCCATGGCCATGTACCTGGGCGACGTCGCCACCGTGCCCGTCAACCTGGCGGGCGTCCCGGCGCTCTCCCTGCCCGGCGGACTCTCTGAAGAGAACAACCTGCCCGTCGGCATCCAGTTCACCGCACCCGCCCGCGAGGATGCACGCCTCTACCGCGTCGGCGCAGCCCTGGAAGAACTGCTGACCGCAAAGTGGGGCGCACCGCTCTACAAGAGCCTGCCCGACACCGAAACCCTGATCCGCGACTTTGACTTTGGGGGAACCAAGTAATGAGTGAAGAAGTCCTCAGCTTCGAAGAAGCCATCGAAAAGTACGACCCCGTCCTCGGCTTCGAGGTGCACGTCGAGCTGAACACCAACACCAAGATGTTCGACTCCGCACCCAACGAGTTCGGCGATACGCCCAACACCAACATCACCCCCGTCTCGCTCGGTCTGCCCGGCGCGCTGCCCGTGGTGAACAAGACCGCCGTCGAGTCCGCCATCAAGCTCGGCCTGGCGCTGGGGTGCGACATCGCGGATAAGTCCTACTTCGCCCGTAAGAACTACTTCTACCCGGACTCGCCGAAGAACTTCCAGACCTCCCAGGCCGACGGCCCCATCGCCGAAAACGGCTCCCTGGACGTTGAGCTCGACGACGGTACCATCTTCACCGTCGAAATTGAGCGCGCCCACATGGAGGAGGACGCCGGTAAGCTCACCCACGTCGGCGGCGCCGACGGCCGCATCCAGGGTGCAACCTTCTCCCTGGTCGACTACAACCGCGCCGGTGTGCCGCTCATCGAGATTGTGACCCGACCCATCGTCGGCGCCGGCGAACGCGCACCCGAGCTGGCACGCGCCTACGTTGCCGCCATCCGCGACATCGTGCGCTCCCTCGGCATCTCCGATGCCCGTATGGAACGCGGTAACGTCCGTTGCGACGCCAACGTCTCCCTCATGCCCAAGGGCGCGGAGAAGTTCGGCATTCGTTCCGAGACCAAGAACGTGAACTCCCTGCGCTCGGTCGAACGCGCCGTCCGCTACGAGATTCGCCGTCACGCCGCAATCCTCGAGCGCGGCGAAAAGGTCACTCAGGAGACCCGCCACTGGCACGAAGACACCCGTGAAACCTCCTCGGGTCGCCCCAAGTCCGATGCCGACGACTACCGCTACTTCCCGGAGCCGGACCTGGTACCGGTCGTCACCAACAGCGAATGGATTGAGCGTCTGCGCGCCGAGCTGCCCGAACCTCCGGCAGAACGCCGCCGCCGCCTCAAGGGCGAATGGGGCTACTCCGACGAAGAGTTCCGCGACGTCGTCAACGCAGGCGCACTCGACGTCATCGAAGAGACCGTTGCCGCGGGTGCAACCGCAGCAGCAGCCCGCAAGTGGTGGATGGGTGAGATCGCCCGCCGCGCAAAGCAGGCTGAAGTTGAGCTCACCTCTCTCGGCGTAGAGCCCGCAACCGTGGTCGCCCTCGAGGATCTTATCGGCGAAGGTAAGATTAACGACAAGATTGCCCGCCAGGTGCTCGAGTTCGTCCTCGCCGGTGAAGGCACCCCCGCCGAAATCGTCGAGGCACGCGGCCTGGCAGTGGTCTCCGACGACGGCGCGCTCACCGCGGCCGTTCAGGAAGCCCTGGCAGCAATGCCCGACGTAGCCGACAAGATTCGTGCCGGCAAGATTCAGGCTGCTGGCGCTATCGTCGGTCAGGTCATGAAGGCTACCCGCGGTCAGGCTGACGCCGCCCGCGTGCGTGAGCTGATTCTGGCTGAGTGCGGCGTGGAAGGCTAAGCTTTTCCGCTGATTCGGCTCTAACGAAAGAGGCGCTGTCTCCCGTGTGGGAGGCGGCGCCTCTCTTGTTCTGCACGAGATGCGCGGTTGCGCGCGGAAAGCGGTATTCGTCCTCGTTCCTCCCCGGCCTAGGGAAGCGATCGGTGCGCACCTTCCTGCGCTCCTGCAGGGGAACCCACCCTCTCGGGTGCTCCGC
>OFDA01000211.1_pt1 | contig 29856 bp, 33 predicted proteins | sample 1520921 | NCBI WGS metagenome assembly OFDA01 (sample SAMEA2699028, study PRJEB24076) | metagenome
AATGACAAGTTCATCTTTTTCAAGAATTGGTTTATCTTTCTTAACACAAATACGATATTCCGGTTCATATTTTATTTGTTTTAAACCTTCAAAAGTTAAATCAGCTTTAACCCAAGAATATTTTGTTCCGATTTCTTCTAATGAATGAGCATCTGAAGATTGAAGTAATGGCCTAACATATTTAGATTGTTTTAGCCAATACTCTCTATCAACTACAATATTATTATGGCTACATTTTTTATCTTTACAAGTAGTTGGATTATTACAGCTTGAATGTAAAAGAAAATCTGAATTAACACAAACATTTTCGTAAACCGCCATATTTTTAGGATCTGAATTGCTAGTAGCACTACCATGACCTCTTGAGAGAAAACCAGTTAAAAATCTCCCTGCCAAATCATTATCATCTTTTAACACTTTCATTAATTTACTAAAATCAATATTTGCAACATTTTCAATTTCACTCTTTGTTAGAGTATTAAAAGACTTATCTATGTTACCTATATTTGCTTTTAATTGTGCTAGTAGATTTTTAATAGTTAAATCTTTCAACTCATTATCAAAAATTATGTGGTAATCAAAAAGTTGGTCGGTTTTATTTATGTTTGAAAGTCTAACTTCAAGATTTAAGAAAGTTGCAATACCTTGCCTGTTTAACTTATCCTTTAACTTAAAGTCATCCTCAGTAAAATTAAAATAATTAGTTAATCCAACTGCAGATATGTTACTTTCTTTTATTTTTTGTACAAATCTATCTTCATCAATTTTCCCATCACCATCTGATAATCCAAACTGATTATTTACTATAGTATATGGAGAATGGATATGCAAATCCCATTTTCTAAATTCTGATCCTCTATTTGACACTTTTATCCTCCAACTTATCAAGCTAATATTAGTAACGAAATTACAACAATCTCAATCTTTCCCTAACTTCATCCTTACTTACCTCTTCGTTAAAGAATGGTAAACCAACGATTCGGTACCGATCATCATCTATAAGAGTTTTCGCTTCGTCACGCTCAGAAATTTGACGCAAAAACTCTTCCTTCCAACCCTCTTTACCGTTTACAAACGTACCTTGTGAATCTAAGAATTGACTTCCTTTGGGTTCAATGAAAATCTGCCATGACACATTACCAGTCTTCTTATCATTTGCAAACATGAGAAAATCTGGTTCAAATGGTTTCCCTTCGTCAAAACTATAAATTCTAACAGCTTTTTCATTTCTAAGAAGATAAATATCTGTCCATTTTTCTTCTAACTCTGACATTAGATCTTTTAATAAGCGAACAAGTAATTTTTCTTCATTGGTACCAAAGTTATCATTATATGCGTACCAATCAAAACTATCAAGGTCTTCATAGTAATGTGTCTCAGCTGGATTCTTTTGCGATAATCCAAATTCAGCTTGACTATTCTTCTTAATAGTATATTTCCTAAGAATGTTATCCTCAAACAAATCTTTAATTTGATATTTTTCAAAAGTATCTGAACCAAAGAATCTTTCCTCTTTCGAGATCAAATCCTTCTCTATATGGTGCAGTAATTGTTCAGTAATATATAGTTTATCTTCTGGTATTAGATCCGAAACAAGCTTATGCTGACTTTCAACTCGTACATCTATATCAGAAAGCATCGTGATAAATCCTGAAACACTTCCTAGTCCTAAAAAGGCTTTTTGAAGATTATCAAAGGTGAAATTCTTATTTCGGTTTATTGCTGCGCGTACAATATTGTTCCCAATTTCTTTACCAAATTTAAAACTAACTGAAGCCAGCGTTTCAGAAATATAGAGCGATTCATCAAATGCGTCTATATCATGAACACCTTGACTTGGTAAAACAACTTCAAAGGATTTTGGAATAAATGACGTATCAAAAAGACTCTCTTGACGCCCCTCAGCTAATTCTTGATACGATAAACGTTTATTCATCCATACAACTCCATCTGTATAAGTACGAGTTTTCTTGAAGGATTCTTTTAATTTAAGCTGACGCTCTTCCAATTCTTGATCATCATAAATACCAGATTCACGTAAAACTTGCTTCAATTCAGAAATATAACGTGGATTATTGGCAGAATGATAGTGAAGTTGTTCAATTACACGAAGTTCATTGTTCTCATTTTCATCGAATTTACGAGTATATTTTTCTTCTACATTATTCCTAATTACAAAGGGATAGTAACGTGCTCCACGACCAATAAGTTGTTTCTCTGTATTTGTTGTCTTTCCAGCTACAAATCCATTTTTTGTGGTCTTACCATCACGGGTGTCATAAAGTCGGACGATGTCGAAAAGATTGAGAACGTCCCAACCCTCATTCAACATATCGACCGCAAAAATAGCACGTATCTCATTTTCAGGTTGCTCTAAAGTATTTAATAAAGACAGACTATTTTTATTCTTATTCTTTCCATCTACTAGAAGTAAACGCTCTTGTCGGAAGTCTTCTTGAAGTTCTGAAATCAAGTCAGTGTCAGAAATTCCTGCTGTTTCAAAATACTCAAGTGCTTTCTTTAAAATATTATTTTGTTCTTCCGTTTCCGAGACTAATCTTCGTTGGTTCTGAATATCCTCAACTGTCAAATGATCCAAAAGCTCTAAAAATGAATGTAAGTTACCTTCACTCTCAGAAATCTTTTGGGATTTAAACATTACTAATGGCTTTAGATTGATGCCGTTCTTTAAGGCAATCTTTTTACGGAATTGACTAATCAAAATTGCCTGTAACATACGGTTTTTCACACTACCATCAACTAAATGGAAGAGAACATCTTTCGAATATTTATCTAGTCGGAATTCTTTCAAATCATACTTGAACAACAAAGATTTTTCGTACTTTTGAGCCAATGTAGGATTGGATAAATCAATTGTTGCTGTAAATTCAAAAATACTCGATTTTTGAGCAGTTTGCTGAATTGTTTCAATGGTGTTAGTCCAACTAGTATTATCATCTTTTTCAGATTTACTCAGTCCAGCATTCAAATGATGTGCTTCATCAGCTAGCATCACAACTGAAATATCTTTAAATTGTTCATAAGACAACCGATTTTCACGAGGAGTATTGAGATCTAGGTGAAGTTTCTGAATGGTTGCAAATACAATATTAATACTATCATCACGACTATCAGAGAAATCCGTCACTTCTCGTATGTTTACATTTTGATTATCTATAACGATTTTATCAGTGAAAAGATATTTTCCTGAACTGTTTTCTAAAAAGTTATCTCTTGTTTTGGTTAAAATATTGTCATTATTGACAAAAAAGATAAAGTTGCGCTCCCCTTGCTTATATTTTTCAAGAATTACAGCAGCCATTAACAGTGTCTTTCCTGAACCAGTTGCCATATTATAAAGAACCTGCTCTGGAACAGCACGGTTTTTATCAGTTTTGTAATACAAATATCGGCCAATTGCTTCTTCTTGGTAAGGACGTAAAGGATACTTTAGATTTTGAGTGATATAACTTGGGATATTTTCTCGAAAATCAATAAAGCCAGACTGACTTACAGTGTTGTAAGTTTCATAAATAAACGTCATGACCTAATTCTCCTTCCCATAGAAAGATCTATTCAATTTCTTATCCTGCTCTGAAACTTGATAATCTCCATCATCTATATCACTATAATTCACATACAGGTTATTATTATCAATGATTTCAGACAATATTTGTTTTTGCTCTGCTAATGATAATTTCTCAAAATCTTGCTTTCTTAATTTTTTAGGATCGACACGGTATGAAAGGAATGATGATTTCTTGGCTTGTTCAAATAGAGTTAAAAGTTGATCAGTTGAAGTTGCATGGACGATTGCTTCTTTAAACTCTTGTGCATCATTTTTTAATTCACAATAAACGAATGAACCTCCACCAGTCCATTTCAAATCTTTGGAAATCCCTCCCTGTTCACCAGCGATTACTTTTTTCAATCGTTCAACTGATACAGATTCAATATATTCCATTTGTTCAATCCCTATATATTGACGATTCATTTTATGAGCTACCGCTGCCGTTGTACCTGAACCAAGAAAGAAATCTAAAACTATGTCATTTTCTTTAGAGGAAATTTTTAGAATATCCTCTATTAATTTTTCAGGTTTTGCATATGCAAAATCATCTCTACTAAACAATTTAGTAATTTCATCATTGCCATTCTTATTTTTTGTTTTTGATAATAAGTCAGAAATAAAATCCTTGAGCAAGGTATCGCTACTTACATATGTAGGTTTCTCTTTGTTTAAATCTTCTTCTTTGAATACTCTCCTAAATGGCCTATTACCTTTCATAAAACTATAATCATCTGGGAACCCAATCCCTCCTTTACTATACCATTCCTCAAATGAATCTATTGTGACAGCCCAAGATCTCTTTGGATTAACAGGATACTCTTTTCCAGTTTTTGGATTAATCATTGTAAAATTCGAATTAGGTCGTTCAATGATTGTTCTTTGACTTGTCAAATCAGCTGTTCGCCAAGGACGATTGGGAAAATCTGGAGTTTCATAATATTTTCGGGTAACTTCTCGTCCAACAATTGAATCTTCTTCATTTCCCTTTGTATAAACTAAAATCCAATCAAAGTCTTGAGAAAAATTGAATGGAACATCAGATTTTCCATCTCTAGTTTTACGTGGTATTGTGCCGACAAAATTATTAGGAGTAAATATTGAATCACATAAAACTTTCAGATAGTGCATTCCATCTTCACCGGTATGAATCCAAATCGAACCATCTTCCCTAAGTAGCTCTTTAGCAATTTCTAATCGGTTTTTTATAAATGTTAGCCATGTAGACATTTTAAAATTTGAATTATATTGGAAAGAATCGCCCACATTCTTTTTAAAATAATAAGGTACATCAATATAAATAACTTTAATCAAACCTTTATAACGCTTTTTTAAACTATGTAGGGCAATTAAATTATTTCCTTTGACAATTAGGTTGTCAGCATCATTTATGTCTTCAACCTCATGTTCTCCATCTTTATCAAATCTCTTAAAATTTGTAAGTACTTTATCATCTAATAAGCGATTAATTTCTGAAGGTGCGAGCGTCTCATTGAAGAAGATTTCTTGACGTTTCACATCCTCCTTTGTTTGTCCCCCTTCGAGTACACAGTCTTTATATGGAAAATTCAATACTACGTTCTTATCTTCAGATAAGTAGTGTCCGTTCTCAGTTGCTAATCCAATTTTTGTCTTATACGCTGTGAAACTATCAGGTAAGAATTCTTTATTATTAAGAAACTGCAAAAAAACACCCTTCTTAAATATTTGGATGCCTGTTTCTAATGTTGAAAAGAAATGATTGGCTACTTTCTCATCCCCCATCAAAGCATTTAAAAGTTCTGGATCATATTGGCGAGCCAACTCAGCCAATTTGTTTTTGTTTAAAACACCTTCAACTAAAAAATTTTCATGTTGAAAAAGCAGTTCTTCTAATACTTGTTTCATACTTTACTCTCTATTTCAATTTAAATTTATAGTTTAATTATATCATATACGTCCGTTATAAATAAGTATTATTCCAAGGTTATAACTTCCTGTTTAAAACTCATGACCCCCCAAATTAAAGCATTCATAACAAAACCCCTAATCAGTCATTATATTAACTACATTTTACTCCTTCCTTCCTCAAAAATCAATTCATTACATGGAGATATTCCGTCATTTCTTGACTTTACATTTAAACACAAAAAGGAACTCGCATGTACGAGTTCCCTTTTTCTTCATGTCCCCTGCCGGAATCGAACCAGCAACTACTCCTTAGGAGGGAGTTGTTATATCCATTGAACTAAGGGGACAGATAAAAAAGAAGCGAGATCACTCCCGCCTCCTTGTTCGTCTTAACGACGGATTTCTTTAATACGAGCTGCTTTACCTTGCAATGCACGAAGGTAGTACAATTTCGCACGACGTACTTTACCGTAACGTACAACTTCGATCTTTTCTACACGTGGAGTATGTACTGGGAATGTACGTTCAACACCGACACCGTTAGAGATTTTACGAACAGTATACATTTCAGTATGTCCTTGACCTTTACGAGCGATCACAACGCCTTCAAAGATCTGGATACGTTCGCGAGTTCCTTCGACAACTTTCGCGTGAACACGAACAGTGTCACCAGGACGGAATGCAGGGATATCAGTACGAAGTTGACCTTCAGTCAAACTTTGGATTAATGGATTCATTATTTTCTCCTATCTTCGTCAATCTTGAGGGACCTCCCTCAGCGGATAAACTGTATTTTTGTGCTTCCATTACGCACAAAAACTATCATATCAGATATTTCCAGGTTTGTAAAGCTATTTCCCTACTTTTTTGCAACTTTTTGGCCGGAATAAATACTCCACTCTTTTGGTAGGCAATAGGCGATGGCGCAGGCAATGACAAAGAATGGTAGATTGCCATATCCAAAGACCTCCCCTCCGATCAAGATCGGTGCGAGCAAGGTCGTGGTCGCACTACCAAAGACACAGGCATAACCGATAGCAGCCACGACCAAGACGGGTAAGCCCAGCATAGGAGCAAGAAAGACGCCAAGTGTCGCTCCAATCGCAAAGAGCGGTGTCACTTCTCCTCCTTGGTATCCAGCAGAGATGGTCACCACGGTAAAGAGGAGCTTGAGGATCCAGTCATAACTCTGCGCACTTCCTTGATGAAATGCCATATCAATCAGATTGGTTCCGAGTCCGCTATAAGAGCCGACCTTGGTCAGCTGGAGGGTCAAGAGGACCAAGCTGAGTCCAGCCCCAATGACAGCGATTCGAATATAAGGATTAGGCAGTACTTTCGCGACTGTTTTTTTCAACCAAGAAAGGCTAACTGCAAAGAGCTTTCCAGCGAGGCCAAAAGCCAAGCCAAGAAGGGCGACTTTGATCAAGGTCTCTGGTGTCCAGCTCAGCGTTTCTCTTAGCGGCACAGCAAATTTCTCCAAGCCAAGAGCATGAGAGGTGAAGCTCGCCACGATCGAGGCGATAAGGGCAGGATAGAGAGCCATCAACTGCAATTCCCCAACGGTCAGGACTTCAAGGGCAAAGAATGTCGCAGCCAGCGGCGTCTGAAAGAGCCCCGCAAAACCTGCCGCCATCCCTGTCATGAGAAAAATACGCGAAGCATCGGCTATCTTGATATGACGGGCAAAACGGTGCGAAAGGGTTGCTCCAATCTGGACAGCTACACCTTCCCGTCCGACCGAACCACCAAAGAGGTGGCTCATCCAGGTCGTCAGCATGATCAAAGGCACAAGGACTAAGGGGATTTTCTCCTCACGCGCGTGCCCGACATCAAAGATCAATCCCATCCCTTTGGAAGCCTTGCCACCAAATCGCTTATAGAGATAAACAATGACAAGCCCTGCTAAAGCCAAGAAAAGAATCAAGGGCCAATGCTGGCTTCGGAAATCTCCGATCAGGAGCAATCCTTGACCAAAAATCATGTCAATGGCACCGACCAAGAGACCGATCAACAAAGCCATTCCAGTTAGTACCAGATACTGTTGTGTTTTTTCTTGAAGCGATTGATTAATCACGCTCCTTCACCTCCTCTTGAAAGTCTCTCGAACGCGCCATCAAATCACGAAACTGGGCTTGGATGGTCGAGCGATACTGCTCATCATCCACGAGAGAAGCCACCTTCTCTAGCACCTTATTTTCCCTACCTTGATCCAGTACAGGTAGACCCTTTGCCTTTTTATAGGCCACAACCTCGCTGACACAGACCATCCGTCTTTCCAACAAGGCTACGAGCTCTTGATCGATCTGGTCAATCTCTTTACGAATCTGATCTAACTTCATGTGTTTCCTCTTTATTTTTGGATACAAATTGAGGCTGTAATCCACCGATCCAGCCTCTTTATCATTAATTTGCTTTGGCTACGAGTTCTTCCGCAAAGGCTTCTAATTTTTCAATATCTTCGTCTTCTGCAGACAAATCAACTTTGACACACTCAGAACCTTTTTCAGCCCCCGTCGCAGCGAAGCAACGGTCGAAATCATCTACTGCTTTACAAAATTCATCGTAGAAGGTATCCCCTGATCCTACAACACCGTAAAGTTTGCCTTTGAGATCAAGGCCGGCCAAATCTTCGTAGAAATCTTGGATCTCATCTGGAAGCTCTCCATCGCCGTAAGTATAGGTCGCAACCACTGCAATATCGGCTTCAAGGAAGTCTTCCGCATCCACAGTTGTGCACTCATCCACGTCTACTTCTACACCAAGATCACGGAATTTGTCCGCTACGATATCAGCAATTTCTTCAGTATTTCCAGTCATACTAGCAAAAACAATTTTCGCTACAGTCATAATTTCCTCCCAAAATCTATTTCCCGTATTATACCATTTTTTCAGGTATTTTGCACAGAACCATTCCTGAGAAGGTGAAAGAAGGGCCTCATTTCAAGAAATTGGACCGATGAAACCTAATCACCCTCATTTTCTTCTTGAATTTCTTTAATCGTTTTAATTTCTTTATCCAACCTCTTATCAAAATCAGCCTTATTTTTAAATGGGTAAGAGTAGGTACGCCAAGTATACCATTTGAGGCCTTCTGGTCCCTTGTAGTACCATTCAATTTTGGTTGGTAAGAATTCTTTGTTGTAGGTAATTCGGACTTTGGAAAATTGATTCTTCTCCCGATATTTATACTGCAACTCAAATTCTGGTGGATACTTCTCCTTTAGAAATTTTTTATTAACTAAAGATTCTGGATCCCTCTCAATCTGAAAATGATGCTTTTCAATCTCCTCGGGCGTAACCTTTAAATTCAATAATATGGATGATATTCCACCATTTAGTGCATGTTTATAAAATCCCTTAGTCGTATAGACTCCACTTTTACCATATAATTTATTATTTTTAATTACAGTGCTATAAGACACAAATAGGTTCTCTTCCTGCAGATCAAATCCTGCTCCTGCATTGTTTCCTTGATCTAAATCATCTTGACTTTGAATAAAAACAAATCGCTGCTTTTGCAAAATATTATAAGCATCCTTTGGTTGCTGTTGAATATGATTAACTATTTGGAAACTTAAAACAGTAGCTATTATTATGACTACCACGATTAAGAGAAGATGCTTCTTCGATAGAGCTTTAAACTTTAATGAATTATTTAATACTTTCATATCACTCTATAGACTAATCTTCTTCTTTTTCGCTTTCGATATCTTTGATCAGCTGGATTTGCTCATCTAATTTCTTATCGAAGTCAGATTTATTTTTGAATGGGTAAGAATAGGTACGCCAGGTGTACCATTTGAGGCCTTCCTCTCCCTTATAGTACCATTCGATTTTAGTGGGTAACAATTCATTGTTGTAGGTGATTCGAACCTTAGAAAATTGACGATTTTTCTTCAAATAAATCGCTTCAAATTCAGGGGGATATTCTTCTTTCATCAATTTATCGTCCACAAATCTTTTCGGTGAGCTAGTAATTTGATAGTTGGATTTCTTAATTTCATCAGTAGTAATTTTCTTACTTAATAGAACCGATGATAATTCGTTATTTACTGCAGAACTGAAATACTTATTTCTATCACGATCTACATTATAACCACCGTATACTGTATCGTCTTTTACTACTGTTTGAGCATTATTATAAAATTCTTGTTCCTTTAAATCAAAACCAACCACAAATTCCTTATAGCTAGGATCTCCATTTTCAACCAGAACAAACTGTTTATTTTTTAAAAGACTCCATGAAGATTGATTGTTACTGCAACTACTTAGATTTACTGTAATAAGCATAGTAACCATCATTGTTATAGTTATTCTTAGCAACCTCTGAATTGAATTTATTATATTCTTCCACTTTTTCTTCTTCTGACATTCCTTTTGTATTTCGTTGCCATGCTTCATAATCTTCATGTCCTTTCCTTACAATATCTGCGAATTGACCAACATGTCCTGTATTTTCATCCTTTTTGCCCAAATCTTTTTCATAACGAAATAACTCTTTAGCTCTAACTCGAGTAGCTGGTTCAGGAGTGCCATCCACATCGAGCACTCCATGTTTACCTTCGTAAAACTTAGTAACATCTGAATTTTGACCTGTTGAAGGGCCGTAGTTAAAGGACTCCGTATTGGCGATTTCTCTTAATTCTTCATTAGAATATTTTCCTGGATTGGAATCATAGCTACCATCTTGTAGTTTATGATTGTCATAGGCATCCCATTGACTCTCAAACTCACCGGTGTCTATATTCACAATAAATTCCACCATCCGGGCATTGTTCAAATCTTCTCCCCCAGCTGTATTCCCCTGAGGGACTTGAACCTTCATATTATAGGGGCGTTTGAAGCCAGCTTTTGGATCAAAGCGGTTATGGAAGTTCGCACCAGTTGTGTAATCAAATTTAATCTTGTTCTCTTTACCATATGCTAAAAGTTTCTCGTAATCATTTGCGCCTTCGTAATGACTGCGAATATAGTAAATTGCTTGACGATCCAAATAATAGCGGAAGAAATGGACTTGCTGTCTAAGTGAATCTTTTTTGTAATTAAGATGTTTATCACCGAATGCTTTTACAACATCCCGTCTGAAATACATGTTGAAATCACCGTGTGGTGGTAGATTCTCTGAAATCTTATGCGTTTTGCTTGTCAAATGCATAAACTGCTTTTTGTCCGTTTCTGCCCCCAATTGCTTAAGAACAAGTTTTACTTTCGCTTTTGAATCAAGTTTACTACTAGCATACATCTCTGTATAAATATCAGATCCAATCTCCTTGGTTTCCGCATATAAAGCATCTCTCCTTGCATTTAACTCGCTACCTGTCTTGATATCTGCTGTTCTTTTTGAAACACCTTTAACATATCCTTTGATGGCATCCTTATCCCAGCCATCTACTTCTTTAAGGTTCACTGATTGTTCACGTAAACCCGTAAGAAATTGGTTATATTCGAAAGCAGATACATCCTTTGGTTTCATTGGCAAATATTCATTTTCAAACTCTTTATTCTTAATCGTTTCATTTACGAGATCAGACCAGGATAAATCCTTTGGAATAGAATACATTCCAGTATTTGGATCCCACGCTACATTAATTTGATTAACAGCTATTTGAATAGCTTGGGCTAAAACATCAATTTCCCAGAAAATGCTTGGTGACGTCCCATTAAATGCTCTAAGCTTATTCAATTTTTCTTGAAATTTATTTTTTGCTTTTTGAAAAGATGCTTCTATTCTTTGCAATCCTTGTAATCTTTGAAAATCTCCAGCGCTGGTCGATTTACTAGTTGCAATTCCATTGATCTCTGCATGAAACATAGCAATCATCCGATCACACTGTTCAATATCAGAAACCAACTTTTCTTCCTGTAAGTCCTCATCAGCCACCTCAGAGCGATAGGATTTTGGGAGCTTTTTCACACTTTCTTGTGTCGCTTCCGCTAAAGCTATCCCAGCCTCTTTCAATGGCTTGACAACACTCATTACAAAGGTTCTAAAAGAGTCGTAAGCTTGTCCAGATAAACGTGAGGCAGAGTTTTCTATTTGCGTTAATGATGTTTCTAGTGCTTCATAGGCTTTCAATTGCTGCTCAACCATCGTCCCTGTGCTAGTAGCCTGACTATCCAAACTACCTCGATAAACTTCGATTCCCATCGTCACTCTCCTTTTCAAAGTTTAGTTTTTTTCGTTCGTGATAAATATCATTTAAATCATCTTCGATTTTTCTTTTTTGGATAGATAAATCATCCAATTCTTCCAAATAACTTGTTGAAATTTTTCTTGATTCATGAAGGACTTCCTCCTGAAGGTGGTCAAAAAAAATTCTAGAGGATGGATAAGATTCAAATGCATTCCATAAAAAACGGTGTGCATCATAGCTATACGCTTCAAAGCGGTTCAAATCCTCTTCCAACTTTCTTGTTTCTTTCATAATAGCCATTTCTTTCTGGAAAAGTTGGTCTTCTTTTTTTCTTAATTCTGACAGTTGTTGATCGTAATTCATTTTGCTGCTCTTTCAACCTATTGTATGCTCGCAGCAGTCGCTTCATCCACTACTGTAAATCCAGTTGAAACACTTTGCAGATTGGTCCAGATGGATTCAATGGCTGCTGCAATTTCACCTGCTTTAGTTCTAGCCGTATCAATGGCTTGGTGGGCAGCATCATTACCAGATAGTTTAGTTTGTTCATCCTTTGTAGCTGGCGTAACTGCAGTAAGTGCATCGCCACTAGTTTTTAAGGAGGCAGCTAACTCTTGTGCAGTCTCAGCATTACTTTTAATTTCAATCATCCTAGTTCCTCCCATACTCAATCTATTTATCCATTCTACCAAAATAATGAAGTTCTGTAAAACCGCTTCCACTGCCCCTACATAGTGATAAACGCTTGCTGGATGGGCCTTTCTTATGTTAAAATTGACTAAGAAAACGAGGTAATGTATGAACGTAATGAATAACATTCTTGAAAAGATTCAAACTTATGACACGGTTATTATTCACCGTCATCAAAATCCGGATCCGGATGCAATTGGGAGCCAAGTGGGCTTGCGGGACCTCCTGCGTGCGCACTTCCCACAAAAGAGAGTTCTAGCGACCGGTTATGATGAACCGACCTTGACTTGGCTTGCTGAGATGGATGAGGTCAAGGATGAGGATTATGAGGGGGCTTTGGTGATCGTTTGTGATACGGCCAATACTCCCCGCATCGATGACAAGCGCTATACGACGGGTGATTTCCTGATCAAGATCGACCACCATCCAAATGACGATGCTTATGGTGATCTGCTCTGGGTTGATACCGATTCTAGCTCTACTAGTGAACTGATTGCTCTTTTTGCTAAGGAATTGGGTCTTGAACTTCCAGTGAGTTCTGCGCGTCTCCTCTATGCTGGGATTGTCGGCGATACAGGTCGCTTCCTTTACCCAGCCACTTCGACGCGAACCTTTGAGCTTGCTGCCTTCCTCCGAAGTATTCCTTTTGATTTTACATCACTTGCTCGTCAGATGGATACGATCAATCTCAAAACCGCTAAGCTGCAAGGCTACGTCTATGACCATCTCGAAATCGATGAACATGGTGCTACGCGTGTTACCTTGACACAAGAGCTTTTGAAGAAATTCGATCTACGTGATTCTGAGACTGCTGCCATTGTCGGTGCTCCTGGACACATTGATACCGTGTCTGTTTGGGCTATCTTTGTTGAGCAAGCCGACGGTCACTTCCGTGTCCGGATGCGGAGCAAACGCAAAGTGATTAACGAAATTGCCAAACGCCATAACGGTGGTGGTCATCCACTAGCTAGTGGAGCCAACTCCTACTCCCTCGAAGAAAATGACCAAATCTACCAAGAGCTACAAGAAGTGGCTCGCACAAATGAAGGCTGAGAACGGTTTCTCAGCCTTTTTAACTTGACATGGGGTTTTCATATACATTCACTTGTGGTAAAATAAACCTAATAAAATTTTTAAGGAGACTGATTATGGAAAAAAATCGTTTGTTTATCATTATCTCATCTGCAGTGGCGATTATTAGTACTTTCTTGCCATGGGTAAGCCTAAATGCTGGTGTCTTGGGTTCATATAGCGAGAATGGCCTTCGCGGAACAGGTTTGTTTATCATTATTATTTCTGCGATTGCCATTGTTCTTGCATCTTTAAACGACATCAAAACCTCTATGCAAAAAGAATTTGCAATTGGTGTTATTGCTTTAGGCAGTATCTCAACGCTTCTCGTATTAATCGGTTATTTTGGAATTAACAAATACCTAGTAAATATCGCTGGCTATGGCGTTTCAATCGGATTTGGTTTGATCCTTACTTTGATCGCCTCTGTCGCTATCATTGTCGCTGGTCTCTTGGCGATGTCTGGTGGTAAAATCACTAAAGGAACCTTCGAAGAACTTGCTGAATCAGGTAAAGGATTTGCCCAATCAGTTGGTCGCGTGACCACTTCTACTGTAAAAACTGCTGTGAACGAAATCAAAAAAGAAACACACGAACATACAGAAGGACAAGCTCAGCAACCAGTTGAAGCACCAAAAGATCCAAACCAATCTGAACAATAATTAAAAATTGATCGCTCTGGCATACCAGAGTGATCTTTTTTATGAATAAATTTGATAAAATCAGGGAAAAGACTTGTCAAGATCCTTGAAATTTGGTACACTAGCTAAGTAACAATCTATGGCTCGGAAAGAGACCATGGCAGAAAGGAAATATTGCAAAATGAAAAAAGATATCCATCCAGAATATCGCCCTGTTGTCTTCATGGACACTACTACTGGTTACAAGTTCCTCAGTGGTTCAACTAAGTACTCTAACGAGACTGTTGAATTCGAAGGTGAAACTTACCCATTGATCCGTGTTGAAATTTCATCAGACTCACACCCATTCTACACTGGACGTCAAAAGTTCACTCAAGCAGATGGACGTGTGGATCGTTTCAACAAAAAATACGGTCTCAAATAAGAAACCAACAAAAACCACTACCCTCTTGGGAGTGGTTTTTTTGATTTTAAACCGCTTATTTAGCTTATATGAGAAGTCGAATTCTGTTCCTATGATTTTCGTATAGCCACTAGCCAAGAGGCTAGAAGGATTTCAACAATGACCAGAAGGATAATCTGAGGAACAGAGCTCTGAACCAGCATAAGAACAGCCAGACTATCAATCAGCATGTGAGCGAGGATACAAGGAACAGCACCTTTCGAGTACTCCTTGAGCGCTCCAAATAGGAAGGTATTCCCTAAAATCATCAAGTAAAAGATGAAATAGTTAGACGAACCTGCTGTAATCCAAGGGAGTTGATAGATAGGGATATGCCAGAGGAACCAGACGAGGGAAAGAACCATCATTTTAGTTATAAAGTGCTTGCTAAAGGAAAGATGATCTTGTAAAAACCAACGCCAACCGACTTCTTCCAGACCTCCATATAAAAAGGTCCAGGGGAAATAGAGGAAGAAAGCCAAGAGGGAGTTCCCAGTAAAGCGAACATTCATGAGCAGGATGGAAATCCCATAATAGATGACGGGAATGATAAAAGCTAGGATCCAGGCAAGGGAACTTTCTTTTGGAAGAAAAACCTTTTTGAAAAATTCTCCCAGGGATTTAGTTTCACCTAAGACGATGGAAAAGCAAAGAGCCGTTATCATGGGAATCAAGTTCATTAGGATAAACAGGAGTGAGGCCCCCATACTACTCCCATCTGGGAAAAACCAAAGGATAACTTGCCCAACTAGAAAAGTAGCAAGGAGGGCTGTCAGTGCATACCAGATAGAGACTGATTGTTTTGAAATAAATTTGCTCATTTTTCCTCCTTTAGAGTTACATTCTTCTTTTTTGCAATCATGATTGCTAAACTAATAACAAGAATTTTACTGACTAGAGATAGCCATCCATCTTCATTCACTAGAATCTGAGACAAGGAATTAATACAGGCATGGGTCATGACACAGAGCCATAAATTTTGCGTTTTATGATACAAGGCCGATAAGATAAAACAGTTAGTTAGCAGACCTACTAGAAACGGAAGCAACTGAATGACAGCTAAAGAACCATCAATGTAGAAGTAAAACAAATGCCAGCTAGACCAGGCTAAAAAGGTGATCAAAGTAGCTGAAAGATAAGGTATTCTTTCCTCCAAAGTTGGTTGAAAGAAATAACGCCAGCCAATTTCTTCAATCCCACCAAAAAGAAGGGCCTTGAAAAAGAGCACCGCTGGCAAGACCAACGATTGAGTGGTGATCTTACCACCAAAGCTAAAGGGGAAAAAGTCGAGCAGCAAGAACACAAGCACCAAACAATAATTTGCTAAACTGTCTTTGACTTGAAAAAAATCTTTGAGAACTTGTTTAAAACTAGATTGATGGTAACTAATGCTTGCAAGACCGCCCCACAAAGCTGATGACAAACCACCTACAATAACAGCGATGATCCCCATTGGTGATGTAAAATCAACCTTCACTCCTCCTGCTCTTAAAAACCAAACCAAAAGGCTGACTCCTAATACTTGACCAAAGGTTCCTAACAAATACATAGATAGGGCTTGCTTTCTACTCATTCGTGATTCCTTTTCTATTCTTTCATCTAGTTCATGACTCTATTAGATTTAGAGAATCCCCTAATCCGCATCGACCCAAAGATGGTATTGTTCACAATGGAGACATCGAAAGAGATAGCCACACATAGAACCATCCTTAACTAAGTATTCAGCCACATCCTGAAATTCATCACGCGCCTCATATTCTTCCAAAACTTGCTCAACAATGCCCATCTCTTCCAGTTCACGAGTGCCAACTGTCCCCAGATAGGCACAGTAGTCTTGGCAACAAGAGAGCCAATATTCGCCCTGCCAGCTAATATAGCCTGGAGTTTGACTGAAGAGGACCTGGTCTTTTTCCTTATCCATGACCCCTTGCCAATCAGCATCTTGGATAAACTCTGCTTCAAACTTTTGGGCAGCACGACCAGTAGAAATACAAGTTGGACAGAGATGTCTTAACTCTTCTACACAATAAGGTCTCAGTGCATAATAGATGGTGTGGTCTTCCCCACACGAAGGGCAGGTCTTAGGGTCCCCTTCTGTAAAGGAACCCGTCGCTAGTGGATCCGGATGATAGCGGAAGGTTGGCAATTCACTGACTTTCTCCTTATGAGCCTCTTTTTCTTTTTCGGTCAAGGGACGAGGGAGCGCAAAGCGATCTCCATGACTTAGACTCATCTTTTCTAAGGTAAAAAGTTTCTTAACTTGCTTGCGATCAGACTTGTCTACTAGCTCTGAGAAGAGAGCAAAGGCACTGGCATACAAGCCCAACTCCTGATACACATCCACCAAGACCTGCTTAGCTTCTGGAGTTTCCAGTAAGGTCAGCCGATCTGCAAATTCATAGAGAGCCAGCACGCTAGATGAATCCTTATCTTGCGATTGGAACTGCTTTTTTAAGTAGATATATTCTTTCATAGAATCGTTCATAGAATTGCTCACTTTCGTTTTTACAGAGAATCAAATCCTAGTTTTGTTTCCTTCAGGTGATTGTATTCTAGCGTTGAAAATGTACTTTAAACCCATACTTGCCAGCATTTTGCTTGAGTTTTTCAACCAACAGTTCATTCTGTTTACTTTTTCCAAAAAAGAAGGGAATGGTCTTTTCATTTCTGAGTTCGATATAGAAAGCGTAGCGACTCCCACCACCAGCGCGACCACGAAAAATTGCGTACGTGATTTGCTTGATTTCTTTCAGTGGGATCCTGCGACGGCTGAAACACAGAGACACATGAATGTAGAAGAAGCCATAGCTAATATGAAAAGGGGCAAAGAAGGGACCGCCACTAGATCTCACGATTGCCCTTCTTCTCAGGAAAAGGAGAAGACTGAAAAAGAGCAAGAAAACTAGCGCATAAAGAATCGGAGCATACTCTATTATCTTTCTAAATGCTATCACAATGTCCTTCATTCTCTACTTCATCTCAATCCATTTTTCATTGTCCATGATAAAGGGCTTAGCTAGACCTTCACCTGTGTAATCTTGGTATTTGGTCTCCAAGTATTTGTAGACATCTTCCTTGGTCGCAAACTTGATGGCTTGGTAAGGTTCTTCAAAGGTTAGCTTTTCAACAAAGAGATAGCCGTCCTTTGCAGGAACCAAGACACCGACGTGCCCTACAAAAAGGGTATTTCCGTCTAGGTTATCATGAACGATAACGGAAAGCATGCGCGCATTTTCATTGAACTTGAAGTGAGAAAAATACTCTTCCATCTTCTTGGCATGGACTTTGACATCCGTTGTCGCCTCTGTCGGAACCCGTGAATACAGAATGTTAAAAGCTTCCTTGTCTGCCTCATCGAAGACTTTGCCTTTGTCAATGGCATCATTGTCCACAAACAAGAGTTCACTATCCGCTTTCATCTTAGGAATCTCGATGCGATTTTTCAGCAAGGTATAACTATTGATCCGGCAGTTGGTCCCGACGAAATCGCCCTTCTGCTTGGTCCACAAGTCACTAATCTTCTCGACATTGTAGTCTGTTTTCTTGAACTTGCTGAAGTCACCCGTCAAACCGACCGAGCCGACAATACTATCATAGTCCGTTACTAGACCAAGAAACTTGTCTACACTTTCCTGATCCAAATAAGCCGACAAAAGAGTCCGCACTTCTTCGACACTTGCCTTGCTATTAAGGTTGCTGTAGGTGCCCTTGTAGCGCTCCTTGTCTGAACTAGATTTCTGCGCAGTGGAACTTTCCTGCTTTTCCTTTGATTGCTTTTGGCTGGTCCCACAAGCCGCTAAAGCAAAGATCGCCAAGGCACAGCTAGTAAGGAGCATGATTTTTTTAGATAGTTTCATAAAATGGTTCCTTCTAATGATTTGTTGTAAGAATCATTTATTTTAAAGTTTCTTAAGTTCATTATAACAAGAAACAGATTGAAACAAAAAGAAAAACTTTCTACTTTGATACTGAAATTAAGATGATAGTTGACAATGCTAGCGTTATAAACATTTTCTAAACTTCTTTGTAATTACCGTAATTATTTGATATAATACTCCTAAGGAGGTAGGCAAATGGTAGTAAAAACAAGAAAACAAGGGAATTCAATCACTATTACGATTCCAAGCGAATTTAATATCCCAAGTGGTGTTAAATATGAAGCAAAATTATTGCCAAGTGGTGAAATTATTTTTACTCCTGAAGAGTCCAACGATCAAGTATCCTATGTATCTGACAAAGATTTTGAAGTGAACTTAGATGAAATTTTTGATGAATACGATGATATTTTCAAGGCTTTGGTGGAAAAATGACAGTCTATCTTACAGAAAAGCAAATTGAAAAAATTAATGCATTTGCTATTCAACGTTATTCTCCCAGTGAACAAATCAAACTCTTTAGTCCTTCAGCATTAAATATGATTGTCAACTTACCAGAACAATTTGTGTTTGGAAAACCCCTATACCCAACTATTTTTGATAAGGCAACAATTTTATTCGTTCAATTAATAAAAAAGCATGTTTTTGCTAATGCCAATAAACGCACAGCCTTTTATGTTTTGGTGAAATTTTTACAATTAAATGGTTATCTTTTTTCTGTCACAATTGAAGAGGCTGTTGAAATCTGTGTTAAAATAGCCGTGGAGTCATTAACTGATGAAAAGTTAGCAAGCTACTCGAAATGGATCTCTGAACATTCATATAAATGCAATGGCAATCAATAAAATTACTAGACTGATTTGATCCAGCATAAAAAATAAGAAAAAAGACAATATTAGATTTCTGGAATACAGAGCACTGATATTGTCTTTTTTTATAGAATGTTGATTTGTAAATATAAAATAAACACGTTCCTTTTAAAAGTCATATTTAATCTTATGTTTGTTCATCTTTTCTTCAAAGACTTCCGTTTCTATCCTAGCTTTTGTTGGGTTCAGTAGCCTCTTTTAAGGTCTTCAGAACCACACTAGAACGATTGTTTAATCCGACCAATCTATTTTGGCATGTTCTATTGCATACTCAGCTTCTTCTTGAGTAAATTTGTCAACATTTATAAGCAACTCAAATACTCTTTCTTTTGTTAATTTGGCTACCTTTGAATAAGCTTCAGCCATCTTTACAGCCTCCTCTTTCCAATCGGCAACAACATTCTCAATAGCATAGTTAGCTTCTTCTTGAGTAAATTTCTCCATATTGATAAGTTGCCAGACTAATTTTTCTTTTGAAAAAGGAGACCTTAAATATCCTTTTGCCTCTAAAAGCGCTTGCTCTTTCCAGTCAATATCAAGCTTGTCTACCACATACTGTGCATCATCCTCTGAAAGCTTATACCGTCGCATAAGACTCTCTTTGCAAGATTGCTTTGAATAAGTGAAATATTTTAACATAGTTCTAGCTTCTTTTACATATGGAATCAAATTATCTGGTATATCTTCATCGAGTGTACTTGAAGAAGAATTTTGTTCATACTTATTATTTGATGATTCTAAATCATCCTTATTTTTCTTATCACTTGAAGTAGAGTATTTTTTATAATCATAATACTTTGTAGTAGAACTTGAAGTAGAGTAATTTTTTTCAGAATTAGTTACTATTTTTCCTGTATATGAACTTTTCCATTCATTATAACTTCTTTCATAACTATATACCATAAAAGCTATCCATCCTACCATCAATCCAAAAATTGTAAAAATAAATATCAAAAATTTTTTCATAATGAATACCTTTACTTGTTTTTCTCCAATGAAATCCTTCAATCCTTTTGAACTACTTTCATTAGTATTATATCATGAAATATTGTTCATTTTTATTTTTTTGTGTAAACGTTTTTATATTAGTAAATAAAAAGTGACTGCAATAGTTCAACTGCAATCACTCGTTCAATGTGAGATAAAAAATAATAAAGGATTATTTAATCTTATGTTTGTTCATCTTTTCTTCAAAGATGGCTGTCATAATCTTGCGGAGCTCTTCTCCTTCTTTTTCAGGAAGTTCTCCTTGACGTTTTGCCACGGCATAGAGTTCAGGGTATTGCTTGGCTACACGCTCAACTGTCTTGGTCGTCGCATGCCCTCTGACAAAGAATGGAATACGCTTGATCCATTCTTGCGGGACTAAAGCGAGCAACTTCTTCGCTGCTTCTTTATCAGAAATCTCAGCTGTACTCAATCCTTGCTTGATTTGTTCTTGTTCTTTTTCTGTAAAATCTTTTAATTCCATAGTAAATTCCTCATTTGTTTATCTAAGTACACATTATACACCTATGTAGAGGAAAGTACAATTAAAGGATTTCGGAAAATAGTACACAAATGCGTCCATTAGAAATTGATTTATTCGTTCAACTCTTCCTTATAAATAACAAAGCCATTTGGCTGAATGATCAAGCGATTATCAGAAATGCTTCCAAGACTGATCAGATCTGCCTGTCCTCTTTCTAAGACAAAGTCTTTCTTCGACTGGTTAAAATAGGCTTTGAGGAGCTGTCCTTCATGCTGCCACTCTACTGCCACCACATCCGGCTCTACTTCTTCCAGACTCACTTTACCATACTGAATCATGCTCGCTACTTCTTTTCGGAGCTGGATCAAGTCCTTCATAAAGTTTAGCATGTCATTGTCCGCTACCACGCGCTCCCATGGCATGACACGGCGGCAATCTGGGTCTGGCCCGCCGATGAGGGCTAGCTCCGTTCCATAGTAGATACATGGCGTACCCCGTTGCAGATAAAGGAAGGCGAGAGCAGACTTGACAGACTGAAGATCTCCTTTGGCCGTCGTCAAAATGCGCTCTGTATCATGGGAGTCCAAGAGGTTAAACATCACCTCAGAAATCTGTTGCCTGTAGTACATGGACTGGCTATTGATCTCCCAAATGAAGCGTTGCGTCTCCTTATGCCCCCGCAGGAAATAATCCTTGATACTTTCAGAGAGGGGATAGTTCATAACGGCATGGAACTCATCGCCCTTGAGCCAAGGTTGGGACGAATGCCAGATTTCCCCGAGGATATAGAGATCCGGCTTCTTGGCTAAGACCGCCTTACGGAAATCCCGCCAGAATTGATGGTCGATCTCATTGGCCACATCCAGTCGCCAAGCATCGATATCAAACTCTTCAATCCAATAAGTCGCCACCTTCAAGAGATAAGCCTTCACCTCAGGATTAGCCGTATTGAGCTTAGGCATATAGCCTGCAAAGGCAAAAGCATGGTAAGACAAGTCGCGACTATTCCACAGATTTTCTGAGGAGACAGGGAACTCTTTGATATGGAACCAGTCCTTGTAAATCGAATCCTCCCCATGTTTGACCACATCCTGCCATTGGGGTGAATCATAACCAATATGGTTAAAGACGGCATCCAGCATAATCTTCATCCCACGCGCATGGGCCTCTTTCACTAGCTGGCGGAAGGTCTCCTTATCTCCAAAATGTCGATCAATTTCAAAATAGTCAATGGTATCGTACTTGTGATTACTAGGAGATTCAAAAATCGGGCAAAGATAGAGCCCTGTAATTCCTAACTCCTGCAAGTAGTCCAAGTGATCGATGATCCCTTGCAAATCACCACCAAAGAAATCCAATACTTGAGGAGCAATAGAGGCATCCCAAGGACGAACACCTTCTGGGGAAATGGCTGGATTCCCATTGGCAAAACGCTCAGGAAAAATCTGATACCAAACCGTCTGAGCCACCCAATCTGGAACAGCACACCCATCAATCTCATGGATAAAGGGAAGTTTAAAACCGTTCATGACGAAGTCCAGGTTTTCCTTGTTGTAGGCTGCTACACCTCGGTCTCCATACAAAATCTTCTCTCCCGCTGTGTCCTCTAATTCAAAGAGGTACTGGATCCGAGCATGGCGGACAGATACCGACACTTGCCAATAATCAAAGAGGTCGTCTGTCGTCACCTTGTCCATTTCCTTAGTTGCCTCATAAAGATCCTCTATAAAAATAAAGGGATCCCCATAGTGCAAGACAATCCTTTTGATATCTTCTTTCTTGGTCCGGATGCGAATGTGAAGCTGGGCGTCCTTATAAAGATAGGCGTACTCCGATTCAGGCCGATGATAAATCGCTGTTAATTCCATCTGTCTCGTCTCCTACTATACTTTCTTTTCTCATCAGTTTATGCAAACGATTACACAAAACTCATTCTAGTATACAACTTTATGAAAAGGTTTGCAAGATTCTGAGAGATCATTTTAGATTACTAGCTTTTTAAGATTGTAATGATACACAAAAAGCCCAGCAATTGGGCTTTCTATCATCTAAATAACTGATAATTATTCCTTGCTCGTATGCCGCTTTCCAAGACTTAGCGCTTGCTCTTCTGACATTTGAACAACCTTAGAAAAGTTAGTATTGCGAGGCATACTGTCCAAAGAATACCAATAAACATCCGCACTCCCATTTCTGGCTACATAAACTACTGGAGCCAGTTGACGAGTTGGCGCTACAGGCTCTACAGGTTGAACTGGCTGTGCAGGCACTGCTGGCTGACTCGGTTGAGGGGCTTGACTTGGTTGCGTCTCTACAGAAGGGCTGGCTGGTTGTGGTTGGCTACTTGGTTCTGTCGGCACTAAAGATGGCTTGGCAGTTCCCTTCAGATAGTCAATGGTCGCATTCTTAGAGTAGTTGTCCAAGGTAACAGTGGTAATCCCATAAGCATCTACAGATTCTTTGGGACTACTTAAATTGATTGGTAGAAGGTTGCCATCTCGATCAATTCCTACATATTGCAAGGTCACCTGCCGAGGAATCAATTCATCCCCCGTGTAGACAGGTGTCACCTTGTAATCCAGCCAATAATTGGGGTGGGTGGCTAGCCAGCTATCGAGTCGTTTCTCGTAGTAGAGCATGCCTTCCACATTGCTATCCGCTGTCCCTTTATAATTCCCCGTATTGGTCCAAGCAGTTAGAGGAACCAGATTTTTCCCTTCATTGGTCAGACCGCTAAACTGATAGCCAATCAAATGCCCTCTATGGAACAACCAGGCCTTCTTTCCCTTGTTTCCATAAGCGATCTTATAATTATGCCAGCCAACCGGATTGTAGCTGAGACGCGGTTCTCTTTTTTTCTTTGGCTCATCCTTGTCCTGAAGCTGAATATGAGCGGAGGTCGCACGACCCAAATGATCAAAATCCCCCAGTACTAGCTGCTTATTGCCATTAAAAGGCAGTAGATGAAGACTCTGGTAATCGAGTCCAGTTTGCTGGGCTTGAGCTCCTTGAACAACGACCAAGGACATAAAAACCGCCACTATCCCAACGATGACATTTTTCAAAAACCGTTTTGTAGCCATAATAAACACCCGTATTACTATCTAGTATTATTATAGCAGAAAAAACGCTTACAAACATAAAAGATAGATAATTTCTTCTCCTATTTCAATTAGATTTTAGAATGAGTTTATTTTTACTTTAAATTTCTTTAGTGTACAAAATGCAGACTATTATTTAAATACATAAAATGACACACAACTACTCTAAATCAACTTATATTCATACCACTTTTCATCTACTTTCTGAAATCCCAAAGCCAAAAACATTCTTTGACTTTGAGTATTAAAAGGATAAATTTGAGCAGTTACCTTAACCATTTCTTTTTCTTTGGCCAGCTGTATCATTTCAGAAATACATCGTCTTCCGATCTGTAAATTTTGATACTCTTTGCTGATCACTATAGAAAGTTCCGAGTTATCCTGAAGTGTCACATCTCCAACTAACACTCCCTCATATTGGATATAATAGCAAGATCCGTGTGAAGTTAGGTAATCATACATTTTATGAAGTTTTGTTAGATTGTAAATCTGATCAGTATTGTCCACTTGTTTGCAAATCTCACTATCTTGATACCAGAGAAGGGAAATGTCATCATTCCTATAATAAGGAATAAGAGTGATCTGTTCGTCTACTATTCTATTCATCATGACTTGTTCTTATTTCTATTTAGAGGTTTCTTCGGATACTTCAATATTCCCCATCAACCAATTGGACATCTTTTTGCCCTTGTCTTTATAAGGGTCGGGAGGAAACAAGGTGAAAGGGGGGATGCTGGCATCTGGGAAGAATAGTTCTACGCTTATCGTTCGCTCGCGGTTATTGTTGACGTAGGCTGTAAAATAGATATGGTAATTTCCGCTCACATCACCACCATTATCATACTCTCCTCTAGCAGTATTTGGTAATAAGGTCACGGACTTTATGCCTTGCTTTTCCTGAGCTAAGTATGCAATTATCTCACTCTTAATAGCCGATTCGTGATTTCTGATGAAATTACTATCATCACTATATCCAGGATGCCCATTGAGCGAATAGAAAACAAGGACCATCAGAAAGGGGAGGGAAATTAAAAAAATAATCAATTTATTGGATTTTAACACAGGGGTACCTTCCTAGTTTTTACTCTCTTCTCAGAATTCATTTCCATTGTAATACAATAAAAAGTTCCATAGATTATGAAGTTCCATTATCCTATTAAAACCTCAGTTTCCCATCGTCTGAGGACATCCTTTAAGGGCTCATCAAGATAGGTATAGGTCTTATCCTTAATCCAATCAGGGATTCCATAAGCTGCTTCGGCGATACTTCCTGTGATAGCAGCAAGAGTATCACTATCCCCACCAAGAGAAATGGCATTTCGAATAGCATCTTCAAAATCAGTACTTTCAAGAAAAGCAATGATAGCTTGAGGTACCGTATCCTGACAGGTTTCTTTGAAATGATAATTAGGACGAATGTCATCTAACGTTTTAGAAAGGTCATATCCATACTCTTTCTCGATATGTTCCTTGATACATCTTTTAATCTCAGCAGGGTTATCGCAACCATCACCACCAAGGAAATAACGGCACATAAAGATAGCATCAGACGTCGCCATAGCTCCTTTAATTCCTTCTGAATGGTTATGCGTCACCTCTGCAGAGATTCGCGCAAGAGCTCTTCTAGACGGCCAGGCTCCTGTTCTTGCACAGAAACTACAATCCATGGCCCAGGCACATGGAGAAACACGCATGGCAGACCCATTGCCAAAGCTATTATAAGGGGCGCGGTCATTGCTATGAATCCATGCATCAAACCTTGCACCGTAACCTGCATCGGGATACATCCTACCATATTTTTTCATGGCGTCAATAAAGTCATCCTTCTGACCGCCATTCATAATGGCTTCTGCAACAGCACAGGTCATAACCGTATCATCAGTAAAAAAACAATTCTCACGAAATAATGGAAAGTCTTTCGCTTTAATATTGTCCCATTCGTAAACTGAACCCACAATGTCTCCAACAATTGCTCCTAGCATGGTATTCCTCCTTACAAACTATTGATTGAGACTGACATTTCTACTTTTCATACTCGTCTATTCTATCAGCATATTCGGTCAAAAGATTTTTTGAATAAATTTTTTCATTACTTGAATTTCTAACTTCTTTCCAAAGAATAGAAGCTACTTTTAGTTTATTCGAATAATTGCCACTATTTTCGTCTGCACAGAAATCCTTTAAAAATTGGTTCCATTGACAAACCGAATGGTCATACTTGGCATAATCTGAATTTCCATAATAAACTTTTAGCATATCTTGGATTGTAAAACTCAAATCATGTTCTCTTTTTACTTTTCTCCAAGCAGTCGCCATATCGGCAGTAAATTTAAAGGGCGAAACCTCTGTTAAAGTTGAAAAATATTCTCTAAAGTGTGCGTTAAAGGAGAACCCGCATTCAAGCAAGGGCGTATCTAAGGTAACGACTTCTACTCGTTTCTTTTTCCTTTTTACTGATGATTTTTTAATCAAATTCCCCTTGAAGTACTGCTCAATAATATCATTGAGTTCTTGTTTTGTACCTCTATTTTCAAGTCCTAATGACTGGCATATCTGTGAAAGTTCATCACGATACCAATAGTATTTATTAAATTCATCAAAGGATGTGATTTTATCAAACTCAGGTCTGCTTTCTATCAATATAACACTCCTTAAAGTCAGTTTAGGTTTTCATCTCAAAATAATGGAGTTTTAGTTTCATTGTTTTGAGGATTAATAACTACGTTTCACTAACAAACTCACACACTCAGTGGTTCGGACTTACCGTATCATCCGTGAAAAAACAATCCTCACGAAATAAAGGAAAATCCTTCGTTTTGATATTGTTCCATTCGTAAACAGAACCTACAATGTCTCCAACTATTGCTCCTAGCATACGTTTCCTCCTTATGGCATATCAGATTCGTTACACATTTCTAATGAGTCACTCTTTAAAAATGGCACCACCAAATTAATCCACTCATGAGGCAGGTAAGCTGATAAATAGCCGTGGTTATAGCCCTTAGCTTCATACAAGATCGTGTTGGGATGGAGCTGCTGAAATAATTTTGCCGATGCTTTCACACAGTTCAATTCTTTTTCACCGTAGATATACAGAACCTGAGCCTTGCTAGCAGAAACCGTCTTCTTCAGCTTGTAACGCCCCATATAGGTTTTGTAAATAGTCACCAATGTTTTGATAGGGGTCCTTGGCAGATCCTCCAAATAATATGCTTTTATCTCCTCTGGATAAGCCAGTTTAGGATAGAGTTTGTTCATCATGCTTAACTGGAGTTTGCAAGAGAATTTACTAAACATCAGTTTACCAAATAGAGCTACTAGAAAGATGCTGAGTTTAGCTAACCCTGGTTGAGGAATACAGAGGCTTCCGTCTATGATGGCCTTCTCAGCAATTTCACTATCTAAGGACAAAAGCTCCATAGCAATTTGACCACCAAGTGAAACACCACCAATCGCAAACAACTTGCCACCACAATTCTCTTTGATATAGTTCAAGATTTCCAGAGCAGAATCTTCAGTAGAAACATAATCAAGTTGATATTCTTCGCCGTGGCCATTCAAGGTGGGTAGAATGACACGATACTCCTCCGACAAGATTCGTGCTTGACGAAGATAATTCCACCAAGAACTGCCACCGCCATGTATCAGCAAGATAGAAGGCAAATTCTTATCACCAAATTCATGGAATTTCATATTTAAACTCCTTACTGTAGGACTTTCACTAGATACATCCTTGTTTAACGTTATTGTACTGATATTTTTATACAGAGTTTTTATTATCTATCTCACAAAAAAGAATGAACCTGCCACTCCTTTCTGAAATCTATACCTCCACCTATTTCTCCAGTTTTATCACCTTATCATAGCGCTTCAAGTCCTCTTCACTATAGTGATGAATCACTTCTACAAGTGTTTGAGGGAGCGAGAAGAGAAGTTGACTGATTTTCTCTTGATTTTTAAAGTCCAGATTGGCTTTGACCTCATCAGCTAGGATAAATTGGCGATTGTGATAGAGAGCACGGGCAATTTCCAAGCGCTGCTTCTCACCGCCTGACAGAGTCTGGTTGCTAAGGTTTTTGTTTTGAAGAGTTTTCAAACCAGTTTGCCGAAGGATTTCATCCATTCTTACAGTATCAAGTTCTTGTCCCAAAGCAATATTTTCCTCTAGGCTTAAACTATCAAAGATATGACTAGACTGGAGAATGTAGGCTCCTGCTTGATATAGTTCATCCGAGGTTAGCTCTTGCCCATGGTAACGTATCTGACCATGACTAGGCTCAATTTCACCATAGATTAGGTTCAGTAAGGTTGTTTTTCCAGAACCACTTTCTCCGATAATGGCAATCTTTTCACCTTCCTCAATAGTAAGATCACAAGGGGCTAGGATTTTTTGACCATCACGCTCAACACTGACCTTCTCTAACCGGATAGGAAAGACGGAACCTTTGATAACAGAGGGCATATCCAAGTCTACTCCCAACAATTTTTGATATTTATCACAGAGAGACTTGGCTGATTTTCTAGTATTGATAAAATAAGATAACTCCTGAAATTGATAGCCAATATTATACGATACGAGGTAAATTCCTACAAAGCTGGCTGCAGATAGGTAGTTATAATAGGTCATGAAACCACCAATGACAATAGGCGCAACAGAGCAAAAAGCATCAATTCCATTGATAAAGAGACTATTTATGGTCCGCTGCTTTTCATAGGCGATTTCTTCCTTTAGAGCCTTGTGCAAATCTTTAGAAAACAGTTTGTAAAACAAGCTTTGTCCCCGATAATACCGTATGGAACGAGCACCTGCGATCATATTGGTTGCTTGAGAGACATAGGATTGATTAGCTAAGGACTTCTCCTTCGTAATTTCATCCAAACGTTTAGAGCCAATTCCACTACAAAGAACAGGTATCGAATAAAAAATGATAAAGAGCAATCCAAGATAAAAATTAGTCCAAAGAGCATAACAGATAGAGACGATTGTAAATCCCAAAGAAGAAATGATAATAACAGTCGGCTCAATATAATTATCTTCTAGCTGTTTTACATCATTTTCCAAGTCTGACAAAACTTCTTCATCTGCTATCCGACGGCTATATAAAAAAGTCTGAAAGATAGCCTTCTTAATACCCGACTTGAAGTCTGTCAGCACTCTTGCATAGTAATAACGTTTCCCCGCCAAACCCAGCAAGAGAATCAAATTTCCAACAATCCCCCAAAACAAAACCTGCCACAGCAAATGCAACTGGTGATTGGTAAAACTAGAGACAATATACTGAATCAAAGCTGGTGTAATGATAGCCTCCAGCCAAGTAATCGTAATCGCCACAAAATAGAAGAATAAGTGCTTCTTGGTTACATAAGATCTAAGCATAACGTATAAACCTCCTAAAGTTATTTACCAACTTAGATAGTCGCTCTTTATCTCTTTGCTGGGATACAAACACTTTTAAAATATTTCATTCAAGGATTTCTATGCTTTACCAGCAGAACTACAGATTCAAGGTGGTGCGTCTGGGGAACTCAAAAGGTTTGGGGAGTTCAAAGCTCCAGTGGAGCTTTGAAACCTCTCGCTTTGAAATGAAAAAGCGAGATTTTAACTGGGTTTTACCAACAAGCATACACACTCAGCGGTTCGCTGTTATCATATCGTTTCGTCGTATATTCCTTACTCTACGACAGCTATCGCATGCACAGATCATCTACTTCTACTTAGCTGATGCCTCAGCTCGTACAAGCAGTGATACCGCTTCAACATGTATTGCTAGCAAACAACTTTATTTTAGAACGAAAGTGATAGAGTGTTTTCTAAAATTATACTATAAAACGAAAGAGAATTATACACTCAACTCAAACAACTTATAAAACTCACCTCTTCTATACATCAAGTCACTAAAAGAACCATCTTCAACAATGACGCCTGCTTTCATAAAGAGAATTCTATCGTATCTTTTCAAAATGTTCTCATTCAACTTGTGGGTTACTACAAGTGCAGTTAAATCTTGAATATCCAAGATTGAATTTTCAATTTCAGTAGTTACTCGATTATCCAAAGATGAGGTAGCCTCATCCAATAATAAGATTGGTGTTTTTCGAAT
>OFDA01000212.1_pt1 | contig 29787 bp, 28 predicted proteins | sample 1520921 | NCBI WGS metagenome assembly OFDA01 (sample SAMEA2699028, study PRJEB24076) | metagenome
AATAATGTCAAGTTCTTTATTGGAAAATGCAAAAAAGCCTTACAATCAAGGCTTTTCATTAAACAGTTCGTCTACACTTTAGTCACCTAGATCAAGATTTAGATAATAAAAACTAGTCAATTTTCTCTGTGATGTTTCCAAGTTTATCCAATACAAGACAGGAATGATCATTTAGTGGAATTATGGGAACATGAACGAGTTCTTCAGCTCTATCCTTATTTGCTTTATCATTCCAGGAATCATAATGAACACTAATTAAAAACTGACTAAAGACTCCTAATCCATTTTTTATCTTTATCTGATGATCTGAATTATCATTAGGTGAGACATAGACTTTTTCTCCTAATAATAGGGCTCCTGCAGAAAATCCCATAACTTTCTTCCCTTTATTAAGCATATGATCGATATAATTTTTGAACTGCTGATTGACATAAGTAGCTATATATTTTTCCGTATTTCCACCACCAATGATAATTAGATCAGCATCTAGATAGCTATCAAAATCAATCTGCTCAGTGTCCAAGAGTAAGTAATCAGTGATTAGATGAGGAAATTGACTTTGGAAAACTTCCGTGTACTTTTTCATATATGGTTGCCAATTATCTCGAAAAACTGTAAAAATAACAATTCTTTCGATCTTCCTTGATGACACAATTTTATTAACAATCGTATGGTTCTTTATCGGCGGATTTCCACCCATCAAAAAAATTTGTTCGTCCAATCTTTCACACTTCCTAAAGATACATAAATTTAGATCACGTTCTGAAATTATAATTTCTTCTTAAAATGAATAATTCTATTTGCCTCCTGAAATCCAATATTGAGATGAAATCTTATAGAATCCGTATTCGTTAAAGTACAGTCACTTGCAAATTCCTTACATCCTTTATTTTTCGCCCATTCCTCACATTTTGTACAGAGATTTTTAGCAATATCCTTTAAACGATATTCCTCGTCGACAATAATCCCTTCTAAGAATCCAACAGGACTATATTTACAACCTTCAACATAATCAAATCTGAGTGAACATAGTGCTAGACCTACAATTGTGTCACCTTCAACTTCAGTAAAGATTGCAGTATTTTTGCCATTCGTATATCTTTTTACTTCATCAATAGCTTCTTTATCGGTTAATTGGGGCCATAATTGTTTCATTAGTTTAGCCGTTTTTATAGAATCTTTTGTTATTCCATCCATATTGATGTTCCTCCGCAAATTACAGGCAAATGTTTCAAATCATGCTGTTACTTTGTTACTCATTGATTGACACCAATACCATCCCCTTCTACTTTTCGCTATCTCAGATCGGAAGAGCAGAGCAACGCACTCAGCGGTTCGGACTTGCTTTATCATTTCGTCGGTTTCCCTACTCATTCTACGAGTCCTATCACATGGGAGATCATTTACTTCTACTTCGCTGAAGACTCAGCTCGTACAAGCAGTGATACCGCCTCAACATGGTGCGTTTGTGGACTCAAAAGGTTCGGGGAACCTTTTGAGCATTATCTGCATTTTACCAACAAGCTTACACACTCGACATGATGCGTCTGCGGAAAAAGATCCACCGGTTGGACTTTCTTCAATTCATAGCCCAACTCTTGATAGAGTTTGATATCACGCGCCATGGTGGCGACATTACAGGAGATATAGACGATGCGTTCAGCTCCTGTTTGAGCGCTTGCTTTGATAAAGCTTTCGGTCAAGCCCTTGCGTGGTGGGTCGACCAGGATGGCAGTTGGTTGGATGCCTTCCTTGAGCCAATTCTTCATGGCATTTTCAGCTGTGTCACAGACATAGTTGGCATTGGTGATATTGTTTAAAGCAGCATTCTTCTGGCTATTTTCTACTGCTTCTGGGATGACTTCGACACCATAAACTTCCTTAACATGCTTAGCAACGGACAAGCCAATGGTTCCGATTCCTGAGTAGGCATCAATGACCACATCGTCTTCTCTTAACTCCGCAAAGTCAATGGCTGTCTGATAGAGCTTCTCTGCCATTTCGGTATTGACCTGATAAAAGGCTGGTCCAGAGATTTGGAAGCTATTCCCCAACATTTGGTCGGTAATGTAATCTTGGCCATAAAGCGTACGCCATTCTTTCCCAAAAATAGCATTGGTATTCTGGTCATTAATATTTTGCATGACAGACACAATCTCTGGGAACTGCTTGATGACTTGTTCAATCAACTGTTCCACACGGAAAATCTTAGGACGAGTGGTGACCAAAATGACCATGATTTCTCCAGAATGATGTCCTCGACGTACAACAAGGTTTCGAATCAGACCAGACTGTTCCTTCTCATCATAGGGTTTTAAGTCATAGCGACGAAGCAAATCACGTAAAGCCACAATAACTTGGTCAATCACTGGATCTTGGATATAAAAATCTTCAATCGGCATCAAATCATGAGAGTTCTTCCGAAAGAAGCCTGTCTCGACCTGACCATTGACACGACGAACAGGAACTTGGGCCTTGTTGCGGTAGTGGACAGGATGGTCCATCCCCAAGGTCAAGGGCACCTCGATATCAGTGATCCCTGCCATCTTGTAAAGACTATCCTTTACCTGTTTGGCCTTGAATTTCAGTTGCTCCGGATAAGCTAGGTGACCTAAGTCAGCGATTCCGCTTCGTAAATAGGCAAGATCCAGCTCTTCATTCCGATGAGGGGATTTTTCCAAGTACTCCTCTACTTTTCCGTAGCCGATCTTTTTGTTGACTTTAAGCACGCGCATGCGGATGACTTCTCCAGGCAGGGCATTCTCCACAAAAAAGACCAGGCCGTCTACCTTGGCTACTCCTGCTCCTTCGTGGGTCAAATCGACAATCTCAACGGTTACAATTTCATTTTTCTTTAACATGGTGTTCTATCTTTCTACAAATTAAAAGGGATGGAGTCCAAAAACTCCTATCCCCTTATTATATCATCTCAGTCCCATTTGGTACAATTTCTTTTTATAAGCATCAAAATCGACGAGCAAGCCTTGGCCACCATACATATCGTAGGCATCGACCCAATCCCCATTTTCTGGGATGGTCACGCGTTCCATTCCTTTGCCAGCACTACCGACCAGTCCAATCCCATTTGTCAATAGGAAAGAGAAAGGTACATTCGTAGACGTCATGGCAAAGACTTTCCCAAGGGCTTCTGATCCTGTAAAGAGTTTGGTTGGATCCTTGATCTGATGCATGATAGCGGACATGACCTCTTGCTGGCGACGGGTCCGACCAAAGTCTCCTTCATCGTCCTTACGGAAACGCGAGTAATTGAGAAGGGTCCGGCCATCCATCCGTTGTTTGCCAACCTTGATGGTTTGCTGCGGAACGACACCGTCTTTCATGTTCAAATCGTCAGGCACTTCCACCTCACTAACCTTTTCACCATTAATCGTTGAGAATTTGGCATCCATCTCAACCCCATTTGGAAAGAGGGTATCAATGGCTGTCGCAAAGGTTTTGAAATCGACCATGGCGTAATATTGGATGTCAATGTCAAAGTTGTCCTTGAGCATCTGACGGACCAATTCAGCGCCTTGGTTATTGTTTTGCTCCCCAATGGTGAAGGCAGTGTTCAGTTTTTGATCATAGTAGCCGTCATACTCTGGAATATTTTGCTGGCTGACTCCATCGATATGGACCAATGTATCCCGCATGAAGCTGACCATCTTGATCTTGCCTTCTTTGTTATTGACATTGACCACCATGATGGAGTCAGTCCGAGTCTCATCTGATTTCTCACCGATCCGACCATCTGTTCCTAAAATCAGGATATTGACCCCATCTCGCGACTTCTTGCCGTTAAATTTCTCGACGACAGCTGGTTTAGCATCTGGACCTGTCGGCTTACTGTTGAGGCCTTTCACAAACATGAAAACCATGCCACCGATAATGAGCAAGAAAAAGAGAGCAATCCACTTAAGGATCCGTTTGACACGTACCTTTTTCCGAGGTCTTTTTGGCTGATTTTGAGGAGGGACGGTTGCCTTTTTCTTTGACTTTTGTGAGCGCGATTGGTAGACAGGAAGGTCTTCTACCACTTCTTCCAGCTCATCTGAAACTTCCTCTTCCTCAAAGGCAGGTGGTGTATTGGTCTCCTCTACGAAAGCACCTTGGCTTTTTTTGAGAAGGTAATTGTATTCTAGTTGTTCACGTTCATTTAGATAATGATAATTGGAGTGTAAATAGTCTAATCGTCGTTTTTCATGATAGGTTAAATATTCCAAATCTCTACTCATTACTGTCTATTTCCTTCTCATTTACTGTATATACTGGATACTCGCCAAACACTTTGACCGCAATCTCCATAGCCGAAAGTTCCTCAAAGGCAAAACGAATCCATTCTTCTTTTTCCATGAGGAGATCAATAATAAAAAAATACTCCCCAAGCGCTGTTTTTAGAGGTCGACTCTCAATTTTTGTCATATTGATATTCCGCCAGGAAAAAGTGGATAAGGCCTTATAGAGGGCTCCTGGTTGATTGCTCGGTAGGGTCAAGGCAAGACTGACCTTGTCCTCTGTATGATGCAAGCTTGTAGGCATTTCTACAGCTTTTTTTCCTAGGATCCAAAACCGAGTGTAATTCGCCGCCATCTCTTGGATGTCCTTGTGCTGCACATACAGTTGGTACTCGTGGGCTGCACTCAGAGGCGCGATGGCTGCGATGTTTTTCTCCGGATGAAGGGAAACATAGCGGGCTGCGTAAGCCGTCGAGGCCGTCATTTCAAGCTTGGCTGTTGGGTAATGTCGGTCAATAAACGCCTTACCTTGGGCCAAGGCCTGGGGATGGGAATAAATCTCGTGAATAGGGCGGTCTTTTTTAGCCACGAGTAGTTGCTGTTGGATGGGATAGACGATCTCCGCAACAGCCTGAATGTCTCCGTGGTGGAAGAGATAATCGATGGTTTCGTGTACACTGCCCTCGATGGAATTCTCCACTGGGACAACCGCAGCACTCACTGCTTCTTGTTCAAAGGCTTTTAAGAGCTCGGTCAAGCTTTCATAGGGGATCAATTCATCATTTAGAAAGGCATGACTGGCTACGCCATGGGTAAATGAACCTTTAGGTCCTAAGTATCCTACAAGCATCGAATCTTCTCCGCAATTTCTTCTGGTGTCAGATCACCCGTCTCGATCGTATGGGTCGCACAAGACTCGTACAAGGGAAGACGGTAATCATATAATGCTTTTAATTCAGTTTTAGATTGGTTCAAAAATAAGGGCCTTCGATGGGTCTTATCTGCCTGCAATCGCTGATACAAGGCCTCAAAATCAAGTTTTAAAAAAATATTAGATGGATTGGTTTTTAAAAGTTCCAGATTTTCCTGACGCATGACCAAGCCACCACCCGTCGAAATAACTCCACCTTCTTCTTGCAGTAGGCGCTTTAAGAGAGTCGTTTCTTGAAAACGAAAGCTTTCCTCACCATAAGTAGCAAAATACTGACTTACGGGCATGCCTAGCTCAAGCACCAATTCAGCGTCCATATCATGAAAATTTGGGTCCAGTAAGCGGCCAATCGTTGTTTTACCAGCCCCCATAAATCCTAGTAAGATTTTAGGCATCTTGCAAGGCCTCCAAATCATTGAAGAAACTTGGGTAACTGGTATTGATGGCTTCCGCACGGTCTAAATATACATCGCCATCTTGCACAAGAAGCGCTGCAATAGCAGCCATCATCCCAATCCGATGATCGCCATAAGTTGCTAACTGGGCACCGTGTAAGGGAGTTGGCCCTGTGATCACCATCCCATCTGGGGTCGGTTGAACAGTCGCCCCCATCGCGTTTAAGCTATCCGCAACGACTTGAATACGGTCCGTCTCTTTCACTCGAAGTTCTTCAGCATCAGCAATGATGGTCTGGCCAGTGGCCTGTGTCGCTAGTAAGGCAATAATCGGCAATTCATCAATCAAACGTGGAATCAGCTCACCTTTGATCACCGTAGCGGTCAAACTGGAAGTTTCGACCACCAGGGTCGCCGATTTAGCGAGATCATCCTGGTTTTCGATCGTCACCTGTCCACCCATCTGCGCGATCACATCTAAAATCCCTGTACGGGTCTGGTTCATCCCAACATTTTCTAGAACAATTCGACTATTGGGAACGATCAAACCTGCCACCAGCCAAAAGGCTGCACTTGAAATATCACCTGGAACGACAACTGTCTGAGCTGTAAACTCTTGACCACCTTGAATCGTGATGGTTTTCCCGTCTACATCAATCTGTCCGCCAAACTGACGGATCATATCTTCTGTATGGTCACGCGTTTTTTCCTTTTCGATAATTGTCGATTGACCATCTGCTTGTAAGGCTGCAAAAATCAAAGCAGACTTGACTTGAGCAGAAGCCACAGGTAATTGATAAGAAATAGGCTGTAGCTGCGGATTTCCCTGAATGGTTAGAGGTGGGAGATCTCGCTTACCTTGCCCAGCTAGAACAACCCCCATTTGACGCAAAGGCTGGGCAATCCGATCCATGGGACGCTTGGACAAGCTGTCGTCTCCAATCATGGTAGCTGCGAAATCCTGTCCAGCTAGCACTCCAGAAATCAAACGCATGGAAGTGCCAGAATTCCCCATATCTAGGGGATTCTCTGGAGCAGACAGCCCATGAAAGCCACGACCTTGAATCCTGATCACTTCTCCATCATCCTCAATAGAAACACCTAAATCTCGAAAGACCCGAATCGTAGAAAGAACGTCTTCTCCACGCAAGATATCCTGAACGATTGTTTGCCCTTTGGCAATACTTCCAAAAATAATCGAACGATGGCTGATAGACTTGTCACCCGGTACACGGATGGTTCCATTTAACCCTTTGCTGCCGGTTGCTAATTTCATAACATTCTCCAGAGCGCTTTTCCTCATATTCTATCATAAATATGGCAGTTATTCAATTTTTGTCCAAAATTTTCAAGAAAATCCGAATGAAGAAATGGCCTACTGGAGGGACTTTAAAATGATTCCGAACAAAAAGCCAGAGCTGGGAAATCGCTCTGGCTATAGAGTTTTATTGGAACAAATCGTCAATCGGTTCAAAGATGATCTTTTCAAGATCTCCAAGATAAATGGACAATTGTTGCTGTTTGGTAAAGAATTCAGTCACAAGAGGACTGGATTGAATCTTATCCATATAGTCCTTCATTTCCTGTTGGACAGCTTCTGTTGGTACTTGTCCAGACTGCATCAAACCTTGCAATTGTTTTTGAAAAGCTAGGTATTCATCAAACAAAGTCTTTGCTTCTGGGTCTGCTTCGATTGCTTGTTTGCTTGTTTGCTTGCTACAACAGCCTTGTATTCAGGCAGGTCTCGCAGAGTCCGCGAGAGTTCATTTGCTAGATCATAAATATTTGCCATTTCGTTGGCTCCTTTACTGATAAGATACCTCTATTATACCGTTTTTTCCTTTATTTTCCTTAAATGAAGCTGGCATCTACTTCCAATCCTTCTGAAGACCTAGCGAGCCAGTACGGTATAAGACGTTGCTTTTTGGATCAACTCTTGGGCGCAATTTTGATCCTCCGCCTGTCGAAAGGTTAGCTGTAAAATCCCGTGGATATCTTCGCAATTTTCTTCATTGATATGGATATTGACCAAGGAAATCCCTTGTAGAAGTTGCAAAATCTCAAGAATGACGCCTTCCTTATCTGGTACATCGATAAAGAGATGATAGGCGCTATCGCGCCCAGCAGGCTGATGGATCTGCATTTCTTGTCGGTGCTTCCGCCCTTCTTGGAAAAATGTCCAAATGGCCTCTTGGTTATCTGCTTGAATGGTTTCAGCCACCTGATCCAAGCGATCTTTGAAATCAGCGATCCGCTCTAAAATCGCTTGAGGGTTGGACAAGAGAATAGAGGTCCACATGCCTGGCTCACTTTCTGCAATCCGAGTCATATCCCGAAAGCCTCCCGCCGCAAAGCAGTTTGCCAAGGGATGCTCCTCTCCATAAGCTACTGCTTGCTCGACTAGGGTGGTCGCCAAAAGATGCGGGAAATGGCTGATCTGGGAGGTGACCCGATCGTGTTCCTCCGCATTGATTTCGATAAAGCGAGATCCCACTCCACTCAGCAACTCTTTTAAATCCTCTATTGAACCGGCCTTGGTTTGACTTGAAGGGGTAAAAATATAATAGGCATTTTCAAATAAGGTTGCATCCGCTGCGGCAGCACCTGTCTTGTGACTACCAGCCATAGGGTGCCCTCCGACAAAGCGAACAGCCTGATCCTGAAAGACTTGGTCTGCATGGGCCACAATCTCAGCTTTGGTAGAGCCCACATCAGTCACCAGCACTTGGTCTTTCAATGGCAATCGGGCCAGAATATCCAGATAAGACTTGGTTTGCTTAATCGGAAGGGCCAAGATAATCACATCCGCTATAGGGGCAAAGGAGGCAAAATCATCTGTTACTTGGTCCACCATTCCTCTTTCAAGGGCGATGATACGTGAGGCTTCACTACGATTGTATCCAAGAATGGTCAGATTTGGGTGGGCTCTCTTAATTCCTAGTGCGAGGGAAGCACCAATCAGGCCCAGACCTGCTATATAAACAACTTTCTTTTCCAATGGAAAACTTTTTCTTCTAAAAATTCTTAGTAAAGTCCCGGTGCTTAGCAACAGCTTCTTTCAATTCTTCCATGTTATCGGATGAGAATTTTTCCAGCACTTCTGTAGCAAGGACCGTTGCCACCACTGCTTCCATCACCACACCTGCAGCTGGCAGAGCCGTTGGGTCGCTACGCTCAACTGTTGCCTTATAGGGCTCATGGGTTTCTATATCCACACTCATCAAGGGTTTGTAAAGAGTCGGAATAGGCTTCATGACACCACGAACTAGAAGGGGCTCTCCGTTAGTCATGCCCCCTTCAAAACCACCTAAATTGTTGGTCCGACGGGTATAGCCGGCTTCTTTAGACCAGATGATTTCATCCATGACTTGACTACCTTTTAGGCGACCCGCCTCAAACCCAAGGCCAAATTCAACTCCCTTAAAGGCATTGATAGAGACCACTCCTTGAGCGATTTTGGCATCCAATTTCTTGTCCCATTGCACGTAGGAGCCTAGTCCAACTGGGACACCACCAATAATGGTTTCCACGATTCCACCGATGGTATCACCATCTTTTTTCACTTGGTCAATGTAGGACTTAACAGCTTCTTCTTGTTCTGGCACAACAATCGAAACTTCCGACTTCGCTGCCTTTTCTTTGATTTCAGAAACGGTTAGATTTTCAGGAACGGCAATCACGATTCCTCCAAAATTGACAATGTGACTCGCTACTTCCACACCGATTTCTTCTAAAATCCGTTTGGCAACGGCACCAACAGCGACGCGCATGGTCGTCTCACGGGCGGAAGAACGCTCTAGAGAATTACGAAGATCTGAAAAACGGTATTTCATCCCTCCGACTAGATCGGCATGGCCGGGGCGTGGCTTGGTGATCTTGCGCAGATTTTTCTTTTTCTCTTCGACCGGTGCTACATTCATGATTTCCAGCCATTTTTGGTGGTCCAAATTGGTCACATTTAGGGTAATCGGACCACCCATGGTCAAGCCATGACGGACTCCCGATGTAATCTCGACCCGGTCACTCTCGATTTTCATCCGTGCCCCCCGACCATAGCCCCCTTGGCGGCGTTTGAGCTCTTTATTAATATCCTCTTCAGATAAAGGAAGTCCTGCTGGAACGCCCTCAATAATGGCGGTTAGCCGAGGTCCATGGGACTCACCTGCTGTCAAATATCTCATATCGGCCTTATACCTTTCTTTCTAAGAATTCCTTCATTTCCTGAAGAGGAATTTGATGAATCGCTGCTTGACCTAATTCTGGCACAATCACTAGTTTCAAGCTATTTCCACGCGCTTTTTTGTCATGTGTCAAGGCTTGATAAAGGGCTTCTTTATCCCAGTTCTCATAGGCCACGGGAAGTCCAAATTTCCGACACATTGCTTCGATTTGTTGGCTGATTCCCTTTGGCATCAGCCCCTTTTCTTCAGCGACTCGGGAGAGCTGCACCATGCCCATACTAACGGCTTCCCCATGCATGACCTGTCCATAACCCGCTGTCGCTTCAATGGCATGACCAATGGTATGACCAAAATTGAGATAGAGTCGAATCCCATTGTCCAGCTCATCAGCCACCACATGGTCGCGCTTGACCAGACAAGAATGAGAAATAATACTCTCTGCATGCTCTAAAATACTCTCAATAGAACCATCCATAGCTTCCAACTCTTCCCAGAGCTCCGTATCTTGGATGAGGCCGTACTTGATGACCTCCCCCATTCCTTCGATTAATTCACGGTGTCCCAAAGTGCTCAACACTTCAGGATCAATGAACACACCGTCCGGTTGGGCAAAGGTGCCCACCATGTTTTTTGCAAAGGCTGTGTTGACCCCAGTCTTTCCACCGATAGAGGAATCCACCTGAGCCGTTAAGCTAGTCGGGATCTGAACAAAGGAAATTCCCCGCATATAGGTCGAGGCAGCAAAACCTGCCAAATCACCAACTACGCCACCACCAAGAGCGACGATTCCATCACTGCGCGTCATGCCCTCAGTGGCTAGAAATTCATATACCTTGGATACAGTGGTCAGATTTTTCCGCTCCTCACCTTCGAGAAATTCAAAGTGCGCCACCTGAAAGCCGGCCTCCTTGATACTCGCCTCAACCGTAGAAGCATAGAGCTTAGCTACGTGGTTATCTGAAATGATAGCGACTTTTTTATTGCCCCAAAGAGTGCGCAACCAGTCTCCAACCCGGTTGAGACCACCTCTTTCAATCACAATCTCATAGGGATGTCCTGGAATAGGTACCGATACGTTCATAGGAATCTCCTTTCTGCTTTCTCTTTGTAACTATCTTATCATGAAATAAGGCACATGTCTCAAACAAAATGAAAAAGAGACTAGAGCAAGACTGTTTTTTAAAAAATCAGTTCTTGTTCTAATCCCATAAAGCTTTTTCAATAGGAAAAGGTAAAACCCTCTCTTAGTCACATACAAATTGGCGATATTCTGTTGTCAAAGCTTCCCATACAGACTCTGTAGGAAATACTATCCCAGTCATCAATTCAAAGGCTGCTTCAGCTTGATAAAAGAGCATTCCCAAGCCATTCAAGGTACGATTTCCCTGCTCCCTCCCAAGCCTGAGAAAGGGGGTAGCCGCAGGATAATAAGCCATATCTGCGATGAAGGCATGAGGTGGAAAACTAAGATGAGGCCCTATCGGAAGAGAGTGACCATCCATCCCTACTCCTGTCGCATTTAAGATCAGGTCTGCCTGATCAAAAGATGCTTGTAGGTCTTGATCATTTTCGATAGACCCAAGCTGAATCGAAACACCAAAAGCCTTTTCGAGGCCCTCAAGAGTAGCGTGGTAGTATGTCAAACGCTCTTTTCTAACAAAAACCGTGATTTGTTTGACCCCGAGCTTGATAGCCTGGGAAATGATGGCAAGCGCAGCACCACCTGCACCTAAGAGAACCAAATTTTTCCCTTGAATTGAAAAATCATTTGGCAAACTGCGGAAAAAACCAATCCCATCGGTATTATAACCTTTGAGTTTGCCATCTCTCTGAACAATGGTATTGACAGAGCCAATCGTTCGGGCTAAATCATCGACTTGGTCCAAAAAAGGTAGGACCTTTTGTTTATAGGGCATGGAAATATTGGCCCCCAGCATGTCTAAATGACGAATCTGAGCGATGGTGCTTTTCAAGTCTTCTTTAGCAATATCCCAGGCCAGATAAACCGCATTGGTATCGGTTAGTTCATAGGCTAGGTTATGAATAAAAGGAGAGATGCTATGGCGAATAGGACGGGCAATCACAGCAGCCATCCGAGTATAGCCATCAATCTTCATTCAGTAACTCCCGAATGCGTCTCATATTTTCAAGCGGAATTTGACCAGGAGCGCTTTCTTCACCAACGCTGGCATAAGACCAAGAAAAACCTGTCAAATCAGCAGTCAAACGCGAAATTTTACCGACCTTCCCCATCGAGATGGTCACATAGTCTTGCTCCGGATTAAGGGTCTTAAAGCCACGTGTATAGTTCATCAAATCAAGCACTTCTTGCTCATTGTGGGCCATAACGGATACCTTGACTAATTTTGGAGAAAAGCTGGTTAATTCTGATAAGATCTCCATCATATTCTCCGGTGTTTCTTGGAAATTATGGTAGCTCAATACCAGATTTGAAAATTCAAGCATCTGTTCGAAAACTTCACGATGGCTATAAAATTCGAAATCGATATAATCTGGGTGATAGATTGATTGGATATCCTGGATAATGGCCAGGTATTCTTCACTCGTGAGATCAATCTGTCCACCTTCTCCACGCGTCCGTAGGGTGAACAAAATCTCTCGCCCAGCAAATTTTTCAAAGACTGCAGGAGCAACCGTCAGAATCTCATTTTTATCTAAAAAGTCCGCGCGCCACTCGATGACATCAGCGCCATCATAACGCGAACGATCTAGTTGTTGCGCCTCTTCCAGCGTGCGAGGCATAATCGAAACAACTAATTTCATACATCCACCTTTATCGTAAATACTTTTAAGTAATTACTACTTTCTTCTTTCTTGTTCCATCGAAAGTCAGCAGGAAGTCCATAGGCCGCTAGATAGCGGTGCTTACGCCCTTGGAATCCCTTTTCGATTTGTTTTTTAAATTTTTCTTTGGTCACATTTGCCGCATTGGTACTGAGAATCAAAATCCCACCTGGATTCAAGATCTCAAGAGCTTCACTGACCAAGCGATGGTAATCCTTAGCGACTGAAAATGTCCGTTTTTTGTTTCTGGCAAAACTTGGCGGATCGATCACAATCACATCATAGCTCAATTCATGTCGTTTAGCATACTTGTAATAATCAAAGACATCCATGACCACAAAACGATGGTCATCTAGTGCTAGACCATTGGCAACAAAATGGGCCTCTGACAATTCACGACTGCGCTTAGCAAGATCGACCGAGGTCGTTTGTACTGCTCCACCCATCGCCGCTGCGACCGAAAAAGCCGCCGTATAAGAGAACATATTAAGCAAGGATCTACCAGCAGCCAAGCCATCCACAAGACTAGCCCGTACCTCATGCTGATCGAGAAAGATCCCTGTCATCAAGCCATCATTTAGAAAGACCTGATAAGAAACCCCGTTTTCAAGAATGAAAAACTCTTTGGGTGCTTCTTCACCATAGACAAAGGCCGACTCATATTCCACACCTTTGAAACGAATCTTTTCGTAAGCTCCTCTCACTTCAGGAAAGACTGCTTGAAAGGCCGCTAAAATAGTCTCTTTGATCTGGAATACATAAGGGTTATACCAAGAAAAGACAACAAACTCACCATAGAGGTCAACCGTAAAACCACCAAATCCATCACCTTCTTGATTAAAAAGACGAAAGGCGGTTGTTGATGCATCAGAATAGTAAGAGCTGCGATAACTCTTCGCTCTTGTAAAAAGCTCCTGGAAAAAAGCTAGATCAAAGGCAAGCAGTTCACTCGTCACAAACCAGCCGATCCCTTTATTCTGTTCAGACAAATAGCCCACCCCTAGAGAGTGACCATCCCCAGCAAGAAGCAGAACAGGCTGGTCTAAGGCAGGGAGCGATTCAAAATCTTCTTTTTCAAGAAGTGATTGCCCCTGTTTGATTTTTGTTGCAACTTGACGACTGACAGTGAGTTTTTTCATAACTTCTATTATACCAAAACTCTCGTCGTTTCACAAAGCTATAATATTGTAGTCTATCCTTTTCCCTCTTCTTTCCAAAAGCAATTGTGACATTTTTTCTCCCTGATCGAACACTTCAGAACACCTCCCTTACTAGAGGATTTCTTTTCTTCGATTTACACTCATTTTTTTATTTCTCCATAAAAATATGGTATACTTGTAAGTGAAAATTTTTAGGAAATAAGACAAGGAAGTAACATTTTGTGAAAAAAATTACCAATTCGATACTCAACTTCATGAGTACCAGACTAGGATTTGTCTTGACCCTTCTGTTGCTCTATTGGTTCAAAACCATGTGGGCTTATACAGTTGATTTTAATTTAGATATTCAAGGTTCTTATCAGACCTTCCTAGCGGTGATCAATCCCTTACCGATCAGCCTCCTTTTAATCGGACTGGCTCTCTATGTCAAGCGGACTAAACTTTTTTACAGCTTGGCTTTTGGGATCTATCTCCTCTTATTTGTTTGGTTGATTTCGAACTCCATCTATTATCGAGAATTTACAGACTTCGTCACAGTTAATACCATGTTGGCTTCGAGCAAAGTGTCTGCCGGTTTAGGAGCTGCGGCACTGGAATTGTTCCGTCCATGGGATGTGATTTACATTCTGGATTTCCCGATTCTAGCCTTCTTCTTCCTGAAGAAATGGATTCGTATGGACAATCGTCCCTTCAATAAACGTGCGAGTTTCGCAGTCACTTCTTTATCAGCCATGCTCTTTTCTGCCAATCTATTTTTAGCAGAGATTGACCGACCAGAGCTTTTGACTCGTGGCTTCTCCAACTACTATGTGGTTCGTGCCTTAGGTTTGCCTGCCTTTTTAGGATACAGTGCCAATCAGACCTATGCTGCTAATAAAGAACGGTCCAAAGCTTCTGAAGCGGATCTTAAGCCAGTTGAAGAATATATCCAACAACATTATGCCAAGCCAAACCCTGAATACTTCGGTATGGCAAAAGGCAGAAATGTCATCTACATTCACTTGGAAAGTTTCCAACAATTCTTGATTGACTACAAGTTGAACGTCAATGACAAAGAATATGAAGTGACGCCCTTCTTAAACTCACTCTACCATTCAAACGAAACCTTTGCCTTTTCAAACGTCTTTAACCAAGTCAAGGCCGGAAAAACATCCGATGCTGAAACCATGATTGAGACGGGGCTCTTTGGACTCAACCAAGGTTCCTTTATGGTCAACTATGGTGGAACCAATACCCAACAAGCTGCTCCTTTTATTCTTTCCAAAAATGGCTACAATTCAAGTGCCGTTTTCCACGGAAATGCCGGTAGTTTCTGGAATCGAAATACAGCCTATAAACAATGGGGCTACAACTATTTCTTTGATGCCAGCTACTTCACTAAGCAAAACAGTAGCAACTCCTTCCAGTATGGCCTCAATGACAAGTACATGCTCAGAGATTCCATCAAATATCTGGAACGCTTGCAACAACCGTTCTATACGAAATTCATTACGGTTTCCAACCACTATCCCTATACAACAAGCTTATCTGGAGATGATCTTGGCTTCCCTCTTGCCAAGACGCAGGACGAAACCATCAATGGCTATTTTGCGACTGCAAACTATCTAGATTCTTCGATCAAAGCCTTCTTTGATTACCTGAAAGAATCCGGTCTTTACAAGAACTCCATCATCGTTCTCTACGGGGATCATTATGGAATATCTAACTCCCGCAATCCTTCACTTGCACCTTTGCTCGATAAGAATTCAGAAACTTGGTCAAGCTATGACAATGCGATGCTGCAACGGGTCCCTTACATGGTGGTTGTTCCCGGCATGGACAAGGGTCGGATCATTGATACCTATGGAGGTGAGATTGACATGCTACCAACCTTGGAACACTTACTGGGCATCGATTCCCAAAAATTCCTACAAGTTGGTCAAGACATGCTATCACCTGATCACAATCAAATCGTTGCCTTCCGCTCAGCCAACTACTTTGTAACCCCAGAGTACACTAGCTACAGCGGTCGGACCTACTATACAAAAACAGGTGATGAAATCACCAACCCTGATGATAAAACCAAAGCAGACTTGGATAAGATTCGAGAAGCCGCCAACCTGCAATTGAAGATCAGCGATAGTATTCAGACGGGTGACCTCCTCCGCTTCTTCAAAGGGGATGATCTTGGAAAAGTAAACCCAGAAGACTACTCCTACACTAATTCCTTCAAAGCATTGAAGAAGATTGAAAAAGAAAAAGGCGACAAATCAACCAGCCTTTATCACCAACGTGGCGATCAATCCAGTGTCGATCTCTTCAAGGCTCCAAGCTACAAAGAATTGCATCCCGAAGACGACAGTTCTTCCTCAAAAGAGACAAAGAATAGTTCTTCTAAATAAAGAAACCCTCTGAGTTTGAAACTCAGAGAGTTTTAATTTAGAAAAACTATTTTAAAGTGAAAAAGTAAAGAGATTCTACTAGAATGAAAAAGACTTTTAATTTTTAGATTGGATCAAGAAAATAGTAAAACTTTCCACCGTGAGAAAAGTGCCTGAAATTTTATTATTTCAGGCACTCGGGAGTTTTGAGACTCTAGGCTCAAAACTAAGTCATGGAACTTCTTCGAAGTTCGCTGACGTCCGTACTCACCTAAGGAAAGTTTTTATTTTCAATTTAACCCTTTTAGTTAGAACTCAGAGGGTTTTTGGGCTATTTTTGAATGCCTATTTCTCTTTTGCTGCTTGATCAGCTACTTCAAAAATTGAAGCAGTCAAATTCTCCACATAAAATGGACGTTTGTGGCGGCTATTTCCAGCCAATAACTTCAACTGATCTGAATTTTGAAGGTAATAAGGAAGCCCACTGGCATTAAAGATGACCAGGTATTTCTTATCGCCCGTCAACTCAAAGATCACCAGACCACTACAATCTGTAGCTGACTGGATAAAGACTTGTCGGTAAATCTGATCATAGGTCTCAAGTGACAAGACCGCAAGTTCTTTTTTCAAGGCAATCAAGCGTTTGATGTAAGCGATAGAATCTGGATGCTGACTGATGAAGTCCCAATCCACTTGGTTGACAAAGTCGGGAGCATTGTATGAATTCATGGCCCGTTCCCGATCCATATGAGTGAGTTCTCCTTCAGGGCCAGTTGGAACCAATTTGGTCCGCATAAATTCTTGACCGACTTGCATGAAGGTCATCCCTTGAAAGAGCAGATTCATAGCTGTTGCAAGCTCTGAACGCTTCACCAAGCCTTCTTTATCTTCATGAGGATGAAGGGTTTGAAGTAAATCATAGAGATTGTAATTATCATGGGCTTCGACGTAGTTCAACACTTGACTTGGTGCCAAATAATTCCCAAGCTCTGCACTTCCTAAAGCAGCACGCGCAACAATGTTCTCTGTTGATTTTCCACTCACGAAGCCTCTTTTAATGGAGCCATACACTTCAGCTCCCTTGATCGCATCCCGCTCAGTATCATTGAAGAATCCAATTCGCGACAATTGTGCTGCATTATCTTTTTTGGCCTTATCTTCTGGTGCAAGTCCTGTCCCCATATCCCAACCTTCACCATAAAGGAGAATTCGTGGATCGAGGACATCCATGGCCTCACGAACAGCTTGCATGGTCTGAACATCATGAATGCCCATCAAATCAAAACGAAAACCATCAATCTGGTATTCCTTCACCCAATGGGTCAAGGAATCAATCATGTACTTGCGGTACATTTCATGCTCACTCGCCGTTTCATTGCCGACACCCGTTCCATTTTGGAAACGACCATCCCGCTCCATACGGTAATAATAATCGGGAACCGTATTTTGGAAAGGCCCATTCTCCGTCGAGTAGATATGGTTGTAGACAACGTCCATCACCACGGAAATCCCAGCCTCATGATAGGCTTGAATCATCGTTTTGAGCTCTTTCATGGTTTGTTTAGGATTCGACGGATCCGTCGAAAAACTGGTTTCAGGGGCAGAGTAATTTTGGACATCATAGCCCCAATTGTAGGTCAAACGCCCTTCTTCATCATACTGTTTAAAACGATCTGAAATAGGCTGGAGTTGAACTACATTAACCCCTAATTGACGAATGTAGTCAAAGGCTGTGGCATCACCCTGAGCATTTACTGTTCCAGTCTGACAGGCCCCCAGATAAGTTCCACGCAAGGATTCGTCCACACCAGACGTAGGAGACATGGTCAAATCTCGAAGATGCATTTCGTAGATAACCGCTTGACAAGGATTGGCCAAACGCCAAGGAGTTTGATCTGCTCCCTCACTTTGTTTCCAATCAAACTGACGATCAGCACTGGAAAGAATCGCTGAGCGCATCCCATCTGCCGTAGTAGCAATACTATATGGATCCCGCGTCACTTTCGTTTGATGCTCAAAATGAACTCGGTACTGGTAGGCCATACCGCTCAAGGTTCCCAGAAAATCGAGAATCCATACACCTTGTGTATTCTCAGGGTGATAGCTCGACTCCTGCTTGCCACGCGTCATTGGAATAGCTTTCCAAATAGGAGCATCTACCTCTGTTGATTGATAAAGTAGCAACTCCACCTTTTTAGCTGTTGGAGCCCACAATTTAAAGGAAAATTCCCCATCTTCCTCGCGATACCCTAGCCAGCCCTGGTAGGCCCACTTGGCATCAAATTCCTTAGCATGGGTTGCCATATCATAAGCATGAGGCTGACGGTGTGAATAAGAATGGCTGGTCACCGCTGCTTGAAGCGAATAATAAACCGTATCATCCCCATCCAGAATCCATACTTCACGAACCAAGCCCTCTGGTAAGAGTTCAATTTCAAAGTCACGTGTTTTGGTGGACCAATTGGCTTCTTTTACCAAGACATGTCCACGATTAATAGGCACTTCACTCTGAAAGACTAGATTACCCTCCACTCCAAAATAATCCAATTTGGAGAAAGGGACTGATTTCCCCTCAACGTAGTCCTGCCACTGCCAGAGGTCATATGCAAAATAGTTTCCTTTTCGTCTATGAAAATGGATCTTCACATAGTATTCACGCATTTCAATTTCCTATTTCCATTATGATTACAAAGGAACCACTCGCTCTTGTCTATGGCGAATGGTCCTTCAACGAGTTGACCTTATGATTCCGAATTGTGAACCAAGGCGTCATTATTGATTTCATCAATATTTGCAAAAAATTCAAGATGATTGTGGAAGACTTCCAATTCAACCGGAGTATCACCACCGTATTCCCCATCTAAATTAATGCGAAATGGTTGAGCATTTTTCCCTAACATTTCGATGGACAATTTCTTAGTTTTAAGGTATTCTACATTGTCATCATGAACGTGCTTCCCACCATTAATCGCCTGAATCATCAAAGAGAGCATATTAAAGAGCTTGGCCGTTTTCACAATAATCAAGGTAAAATAACCATCATCAAGCTTAGCATCAGGGGCTACACTTTCAAAGCCTGCAATAGAGTTGGTCAAAGCCACAAAAATCATAGAGGCTGGCCCTTCAAAAACACCATTGTCATGCTCAATCCGCACCTTTCGCGCCTTGTTTCGCGGTAACATCTTAGCCGCCTCAGCAACATAAGCAAAATAGCCTAGACGCGACTTGACACTGCTTGGAACGCTAAATGTTAACTCTGTCATGGTCCCTGCTGCAGCTATATTAATAAAATACTTAGTCCCATAAGCACGTCCAATATCCATCTGGATGGTTTGATTTTTTTCAATAATGCGTGCAGCAGCTACTGGATCTCCCATTGGAATCTTCAGGGCACGCGCATAGTCATTGGTAGTTCCTGTAGGAATAAAAGCCATCTGAGGACGGTCCTTGAGCCCTGCGACTCCATTGACCACTTCATTGATGGTTCCATCTCCCCCTGCCGCAATAATCAAATCAAAGCCTGCCTTGGCAGCTCTTTCTGCCTCATTTTGAGCAGAAAAAGGTTCCGGAGTCGTTTGATAAGCACTGGTCTCATAACCCACGTCTTCGAGCACATCCAAGACTTCCGCGATATTTTTCTTGATAATTTCTTGCCCAGAGGTCGGATTATAAATTAAACGGGCTTTTTTGATTCGTTCTTCCATAGGATCCTCTACAAACTTTCAAGCCAGGCCTCATCTTCTACCTGGATTCCTAATTCTTGTGCTTTGGTCAATTTGCTTCCTGCATCCGCTCCAGCAACAACCAAGTCTGTTTTTTTGGAAACAGATCCTGTCACTTTTGCTCCTAGGCTCACTAATTTAGCCTTGGCTTCTGAGCGTGTCAACCGTTCGAGCTTGCCAGTCAAGACAACAGTCATTCCTGATAAGGCTGCATCTACTGCTACTTTTTTGCCCAGATAGTCCATATTGACCCCAGCTTCTTTTAACTCTAGTAAGAGCTGGCGTGAGCCTTCTTGCGAAAAATAGCTCTCTAGACTTTGAGCCACTACCATACCTAGACTATCAATAGCAGCAATCCGCTCTGGATCTGCTGTAGCCAATTGATCCAAATCATGGAATTCTTGTAGCAAGATCTGACTAACCTTACTACCAACATGGCGAATTCCTAGACCAAAGAGCAACTTCTCTGCCGAATTTTCTTTTGAAGCTTGAATGGCTTCATAGAGCTTCTCTGCTGACTTTTCTTTAACACCTTCCAAGGTCAGGAGATCTTCTACCGTCAGGCGGTAAATGCCTGCCACATCCGCTACTAAATGGTTGGCAAATAGTTTATCCACCACAGCAGGCCCCAAACCTGTAATATTCATAGCATCTCGACTAGCAAAGTGGATCAGGCCTTCCTTGATTTGAGCTGGACAGAGTGGATTGATACAACGTAGTGCCACCTCATCCTCGAAATGGAGGAGTTGGCTTTGGCAACTCGGACAATTGGTCGGAATTGCAAGTGGCAGATCAGATACCCGCTTATCCGTGACAACTCGTAAAACAGCAGGAATGATATCTCCAGCCTTATAGACAATCACGGTATCATCTTGGTGAATGTCTTTTTCAGCAATATAATCCACATTGTGAAGGGTGGCTCGACTAACAGTGGTTCCTGCTAATTGGACAGGTGTTAGATTGGCAGTCGGCGTCACGACACCGGTCCGTCCTACCGTCCAATCAACTGATAAGAGTCTTGCTTCCTTTTCTTCAGCTGGGAATTTATAGGCGATCGCCCATTTCGGAGCTTTCACGGTGAACCCTAACTCTTCCTGAATCGCTAAGTCATCGACCTTGATGACGATGCCATCGATATCGTAAGGAAGGCCTTCCCGAAGTTGGGCTACTTTCTGGATAAAGCTCCAAATTTGATCCATATCCTTGGCCAACACTCGCTCTTGGTTTACAACAAAGCCTAACTGGGCTAATTTTTCAAGTACCCCTTCTTGGCTAGCTTTATCCGTCGGGCTCACTTCTTGATAAAGGAAGGTCGCTAAATTCCGTTTAGCCACAATCTTGGTATCCAGCTGGCGAAGGGTTCCCGCTGCTGCATTACGGGGATTGGCAAATTCAGGCTCCCCATTTTCTTGACGAACTTGATTGACCCGATCAAAGGAAGCACGTGGCATGTAACATTCACCACGAACGGTGATACTGATTGGCTCGGGCAACACCAAAGGAATATCTTTTACCCGCTTGAGATTCTCCGTAATATCTTCACCGATAGAGCCATCCCCACGCGTTGCACCCGTAACAAGGATACCATTTTCATAGGTGAGGGAAATCGACAATCCATCAATTTTCAACTCACAAACATAGTGAACAGAAGGAAATTCCTTACGGACACGTTGGTCAAATGCCTCTAACTCCTCACGCGAAAAAGCATCCTGCAAACTATACAGAGGGTACTGGTGTCGGTATTTGGTAAAGCCTTTCAGCACCACGCCACCCACACGATGGGTTGGACTTTCAGGCAAAACGTCCTCTGGATAAGCTGTCTCTAATTCGACCAATTCCCGGTAGAGTTTGTCATATTCACTATCCGATACGGATGGTGCATCTTTTGTGTAATACTCATCCGCATAGCGGTTGAGTAATTCCACTAATTCTTTCATTCTGTTTCCCATGTTTCTATTTTATCATAAAAATCTTAAATTCGCCTTGATTTTACCGTATTCTAGGCATTAAAAAGAGGCTGGGACAAAAGTCCTAGCCTCTCAATTGTTTTTGGATTGTCGAGCAAGACGCAATGGTTGAGTAGACTCTACTACGCTGATTTCATCAGCTTTTACAGCCCTACTCAGCTGTGCAGAGGTGGGACGACGAAATCGAATTCTAACGAATGACCGATTTCTATCCCACTCTCAAGATTATTCTGTAAAATCAATGTAATTCGACAGTTTATTAATAATGATCGCCCCAAACATCAAGGAAGCAAATTCCCCTAGTCCCATCGTCAACCAGTTATAGAAGAATGGTTGACCTTGGAGGTAATAAAGCTCCAGCGCAATGGTAAACATGGAAATCGAAAAGAAAATGGCAAATAAGAAATGATCTAGTCGAATCACCCCACTAAACAGGAATTTATCTTTGAAACGGTTAAATAAAAGAATCCCGAGTCCTAAGAAGACAAAGGTAGACCCTCCACCAACAAAGACATCGATCCATCCAAAACTATATAAGTTAGCGATCATACAACCAATGGTCACCGCAATTAAGTATTTCCTATTGTAGAAGGCTAAGAAATTCATCATTTCCGAAACACGGAATTGATACCCATAGTAGGCCATAGCATTGAGTGGTGGGGTAATGGTTAATACGATATAAATCGCAGCTACAATAGCAATTTGTGCTATATCACGAGTCGTAAAATGTTTCATTTATTCTCCTTTAGCGGTTTTACCGCGTATAATATGCTTGGCGAAAGGATCTTAAGCACCAAGGGTTGAAGTCTGAACTTCTTCAACCTTTCAAGTATAGCATATTTTTACATTTTATGGTAGACTGAATTTATGAAAATACTGCTAAAAAAATTTTTTGATAACGAAGTCCTATCCTATCTCTTTTTTGGAGTGGCAACGACCCTTGTTTCTGTTGGTACCCGACTTTTCATCTACCATGTCACCACTGATGAACGATTGGCAACTGCGATCGGAAACATTGCTGGAATTCTCTTTGCTTTTGCGACCAATGACACCATTGTCTTTAAGCAAGAAAGAAAAGGCTGGCTTCAGCGCTTAATCCGATTTACGATCGCTCGCTCCGGTACCTTTGTCCTCGATATGGCTTTGACCGAAATCTTTGTCAAGCAATTCCCGGGGATTATTGGGCAATTTGTTCACAATAACAAGAGTCAGATCAATCTAATCGAAACCCTCTTTGCACAAGTCGCCATTGTGGTCCTTAATTATGTCTTTAGTAAACTCTTTGTCTTTAAAAACAAGAGGCCGGGACAAAAGTCCTAGCCTCTCAATTGTTTTTGGATTGTCGAGTAAGACGCAGTGGTTGAGTGGGCTCTACTACGCTGATTTCATCAGCTTTTACAGCCCTACTCAACTGTGCGGAGGTGGGACGACGAAATCGAATTCTAACGAATTACCGATTTCTGTCCCACTCTCTTTTCTTCTATACTTCTAAACTTGCTTGTTGAGCATTTAATTGGTAGATAGTCCCTTCAACTCCAAAATATTCCTTAGCCAAATCTTTCAATTCCTGCATGGCAGTTTGAGCGCGTTTAGCTTGCTCATCATTGATGGCTTCAATAACTAAAATAGCATCCTTAGTCTCTTCTGTTAGCATGGTTCTTTGAGCTTCTCGCCAATTCAAACAACGACAAACGGCTCCTTCTTGGTCGTAATAAATGATTTCCCCTTCCAAAGCTGGAGCATCTTCTTCAGCGCCCAGTGGAAAGAAAGGTTCGCCACCTTTTGCTTGTCCCAGAGAAAGGCCTCCTACTAATTTACTCATATCTTCTCCCCCACAAGGTAAGGCATAAGACATAGACACACTATTGTATAAATCAACCAAAGGATTAATAGGATAAAATTCACGCCCTTGGAACACACGTTTTAGGAGTGCCTCGATCGAAGATCTGGCTCCTTTTTTTGTTTTAAATTTAGTAAAGGCCTGACGCCATTCTTGGACGAATTCACTCTGAGTATAGTTTTCTTCATCGATAAATTCCCAAGCGCGCTTAGCTCCTTTGTCTAACAAGTCTTTAAAATAAGGATCCTTGGCTTCATCTACTGTATTATCGATGCCAACTAAAGACATGACTGTAATAGTTGCTGTTGGAAATAAATCCCAAAATGCTTGATCGACTGTAACTTTCATTGTTTTACCTCACCATAATTTCTTTTTTGACCTTTTTTAACCAGTTCCCAATCTAAGGTGATATTCTCACGCACTCGGACTAGATACTCCTCTAACTGAGCAACTTCTTTTTTTGAAAACCCCTTCAAGGCAGTTTTTTCGGAGTAAAGATGCTCCCCTAAAATGAAGGGGTATAGTTGTTGACCTTTCTCAGTTAATGCCCATTCCTTTGTTTTGAGGTTTTCCCCCATGGGGCGTTGATGAATCAAGCCTCTTTCTTCTAATTTTTTTACGGACCTAGCGACAGTAGATCGGTCTACCTTTAAGAGTTCTGAAAGTTCTTCCTGAATAATTCCAGGTTGTTCCGCTATTCGCACCAGATAAAGATATTGACCACGCGCCAAATTCAAATCTCGAAATTCGATATTTGCAATGGAATCCAGCGCACGTGCAATGATACCAATCTCACGTAAAATATTCATCCACTCCTCCTTTCCTAGTAGCAATACTATAACATTTTTTTGTTGCAAATGCAATAAAATAACAACAATAAAAGAAACCAGACTCTAATCTGATTTCTTTTATTCGTCTTTAATTCTTCTTTTAAAGCGTAGGCGTCCTTTGAGTTTTTTGGTTATTTTCTGGTGTTGGAAGGCTACTTCCTCTGATTGCAATTTAGAAACAATTACGCCATTACGTGTTTCAAATTTGGATTCTCTAGCAAACTGAATACTAGCATTTAAAATACAGCCAATAATCATAATTTTTGCTACCAAGATAAACCAGAACATAATAATAGCAAGGACGACCGAACCGAAGAATCGAGCATCTAAGAAATGACTCACATAGTGGTCAACATATTTCCAAAAGATATTCAGAATCGCATACATGACAACCACTACAAAGCTAGCCCCCGGTAGAACATATCTGAATCTAGGAATTTTAACATTTGGAAGTGTGTAGTAGAGCAAAACCAAGCTCACAAAGAGCAAAAGGTAAATCATAGGCTCTGTTAAATTCAAGAGGCGGACATAAATTGTCCGGTCGAATGAAAAAGTATGGTAGAGATAGCGGACAATCATTTTGCCAAACATGGAAAGGATTAAGGAGAGACCAAATAAACCCTGTAAAGCAAAGCTAATCAGAAAGCTAAAGATACGTCCCCAGATGATCCCACGCTCTTTTTCAACCCCATAACTCTTGTTGTAGGCCCTTTGAAGGTAAGCAATGCTCTGGGAAAAGATCCACAAAGCCGAAATAATGGAGAAACTCAATAAACCAGTCGAGGGCTTTGTTAAAATATTGGAAATCATCTGAGCCACGGTTCGATACAGAGTTTCGGGAAGTACTTGTTGCAGGCTCAAAAGAATCTGCGTTGGCCGGATTCTAAAATAGGGTAGAATGTTCGCTGCAATCAGCATCAAAGGGAAAATGGAGATCAGCAAATAATAGGCCACAGCGATACTGGTAATATCAGATTCTGCACTCTGATAAAATCGCACGAAGCCCTTGATAAACGGCTGATCGAACACTTTTTGTAGGACCTTTTTCATCCTTCACCTCCCCATTTACCAAAAAAGAGCAAAGAGCGAAACCAAACGATTGTCTTCAGCTCCATTCTTTCCTCTCTATCTTCTAGTATGTCCCTTCTTCACCTTGACTGGTCAAGATCACGGGACCATCTTTTGTAATGACAAACTGGTGTTCGTATTGGCAAGAAAGCCCTCCATCGAGCGTCTTATGTGCCCAGCCAGTTTCCATATCTGTATCAATCTCCCAAGTACCGGTATTAATCATTGGTTCAATGGTCAAGACCATGCCTTCACGCAAACGAAGACCACGCCCAGCCCGTCCATAATGCGGTACCATCGGTTCTTCGTGCATGGTTGGCCCAACACCGTGTCCAACCAAATCACGCACCACGCCGTAACCTTTGCTTTCTGCATATTCTTGAATCGCAGCACCAATATCTCCCAAACGATTGCCAACAACTGCTTTCTCAATTCCTTTATACAGACATTCTTTAGTCACATCCATCAAGTCTTTGACTTCTTGGGAAACATTGCCGACAGCATAGGCCCAACAAGAATCTGCTAAACCACCAGTGTATGACTCTGTATATTTCTTGACTTGGGGTACATTATCGAAATCCAATTTTGAAACATCTAAAACAGATTTATCTAGTGGTTCAGACAAGACCATATCCACCTTGAGGAGATCACCATCTTTTAGGATGACATGACGCGGAAAAGCGTGAGCCACCTCATCATTTAGTCCACAACAAGTCGCATAGGGATAATCCATCAAACTGCCTTCTACACCGATCTGAAGCGGTAAGACATTGGCTTCTTTACAGCGACGGCGAACATACTCTTCTACTTCCCACAAGTCAAGGCCTGGCTTGATCAAATCCCGCAATCCAATATGGATGCTAGCAAGGAAATCACCTGCCCGATCCATGGCTTCAATTTCACGTTGTGATTTTAATGTAATCATTGCTTTCTCATTTCTTTTGCTTAATTAATCTTAATGGTAATGGTTGCTTTGGCTATCAGTTGGAGATCCAAATAGAGACTGAAGTCTACTAAGGCAGAACGTCTAGTACGTCTGACTAGTTGAGGCTCAATGCGAATCACATCGTCCACCTGTACGGCCTGTAAAAAATTGATGATTAACTGTTCTACAATCAAGCTACGTCCACTATGTTGCATGATCTTGCGAACAATCTTCATCAAGACTTCAATCATGACCCCATTGGCTAAAACTCCGCTTTTTTCCAGCATACTCGGTTCTACCGTGATTTGGTAATGATCATTCTCTGCTTGAATCTTCTGGCCAATCTGCTCACTAAAGGTTGGTAGGCTCGAAAATTGAACCTTACTAATTCGATCCATGACATCCCGGCGCGTGATGACACCAAGTAAGGTCTGGTTGGTGCGAATCACAGGAATCATCTCATAATCTTCAGCAATCATGCGCTGGCTAATCGTCGCAATACTAGTAGAAAGATTGGTCGTAAAGATGGTTCGCGACATCACCTTGTCAAGAGTGGTCTGAGGAGCCTTATCACCCGCATCTCGCATGGTTACAACTCCTACTACCATCTGGTGTTGATTGACAACCGGAAAGCGACTAAAGCGATTTTTTCGAACCAAATCCAGATAGTCTCGAACCGTATCTGTCTCAGAGAGATAACCATACTCATGCATCGGACGATAAACCTGCTCGACCGTCAAGATATCTGTCTTTATCTGCATATTGGACAAGGCTTTGTTAATCATGGTAGCGACAGTATAGGTATCGTGGCTTGTCCGAATGACAGGGATCTGAACCTGGTTGGCCAAGTGAATCACATCCTCGTCAACCTCAAAGCCACCCGTCACCAAAACAGCATTGTCATGTTTTAAGGCAAGACGTTGAATATTGGTACGATCGCCAACAATCAACAGCCCCCCTTCAGAAACGTAATCCAAGACATGTTCTTCCGTCATAGCACCGATATAAAATTTATTAAATTCCTTTTCAAGCCCTTGATCACCAGCTAAAATCTCAGAGCCTGTGATTTCTTGAATTTCTCGATAGGTCAAATGTTCTAAGACGGCCTTTTGTGATTTGACACGGATGGTCCCACTTCTAGGCCGCGTCTCCACAATCCCTTGATTTTCAGCTTCTTTGATGGCCCGATAAGCCGTCCCATCACTGACATTCAAAAAGTTGGAAATACTGCGGACACTAACCCGTTTTCCGATCGGCAATTTTTCGAGATAATCTAAAATCTCTTGGTGTTTACTCATAGAAGTCCCCTCTACTTAGGCGAAAATCATAATAATCGCGCATTTTACGCGTATAACGGTCACTTCCTTTAAACTGACGGAAAAGACGAAAACCTGCTTTTAAAGCAACCTTTTGGCTAGCTGCATTTTCAACATGGGTGACAATTTTGATCTCTTTTAGTTGAAAGGTTTCAAAAGACAAAGTGACCAATTTTTTGACCACTTCGGTCATCAATCCTATCCCCCAGAAATCCTTGCGCAGAAAGTAACCCAACTCAGCTTCACCCTTAATTTCATCCAACTTTTCAAACTTGATGGAACCAATCATTTGCTTGGTTTTCTTATCGCAGATAGCCCAGACCCCTAAAGGATTTTTCATGAAATAATTGGCCAGTACATACTGGGTTTCTGCCAAATCGGCCTGTACAGGAAAGATAAATTCAAGATTTTCCGGATTTGAAGCAATCTGATAAAAATCGCCCGCATCTTCAAAGAGAAAAGGTCGTAAATACAGCCTCTCTGTCTCAATTAGTGAATTGGCAGCTAACTGCGTCCAAATATTCATCGTCTACTCCAATTACTTTTTCACAGCTAAAGTAAGATGCACAAGCAACATCAGTCTTCAACCAACTGAATCTCTGCTCCAAGCTGCGTCAATTTACTTATGATATCTGAATAACCCCGAAGAATATACTCAACATTGGTAATTTCAGTTCTACCAGAGGCCATAAGCCCAGCAATCACCAAGGCAGCCCCTGCACGAAGATCTGTTGCTTTTACACTTGATCCTGTTAGTTGATTTGGACCCTCATAGATAATATGGTTGTTCAATGTCGAAATTGTAGCCCCCATCTTGGCTAATTCCGGAACATGATTTACCCGTTTTTCATAAATCGTATCCACAATTCGCCCACGACCTCTCGCTGTCAAGAGCAAGGGTGTAATGGGTTGTTGCAAATCCGTCGCAAAACCAGGATAAGGGGAAGTCTTGATCTGAATCGCTTTTAAGCCTGTTTGTTTTTCAACAAAAATACTGTCTTCAGAAATGGTCATACGAACTCCCATTTCTTCTAACTTGGCAATGTAACTTTCCAAATGCTCATACAAGACATTGTTGATCTGAATTCCTTCACCGATAGCCGCAGCTAAAGCAATATAGGTTCCTGCTTCAATGCGGTCAGGAATCACCTGGTGTCTCGTCCCATGCAGATGAGCAACGCCATCAACGGTTATGATATCTGTCCCTGCACCACGAATGTGGGCTCCCATATTGTTCAGTAAGGTGACCACATCGATAATTTCAGGCTCTCTGGCCGCATTTTCAATGACGGTACGTCCTTCAGCCTTTACAGCTGCCAAAATGGTATTGATTGTTGCGCCAACACTCACGGTATCCATAAAGATATTGACGCCCTTTAGTGGCTTACCATCGGTTGCAAGTCTCATACTTGAACCATCCTGCGTCATAGCAGCCCCCATGGCTTCAAAAGCTTTCAAATGCAAGTCAATCGGACGAGGCCCAAGATCACATCCTCCAGGCAATCCAACAGTTGCTTGGCCATAACGTCCTAATAAACTACCATAGAAATAATAGGAAGCCCGTAAACTATTGATTTTCCCAAAAGGCATCGGCATATCTCTGACACCACGCGGATCAATGATCAAACTGTCTTCCTTACGCTCAATCTTTGCCCCCATGATGGTCATAATGTCAATTAAACTCTCAACATCTGAAATATCCGGCACACCATCCAAGGTCACGATATCATCTGAAAGAATTGTCGCAGGAATCAACGCAACCACACTGTTTTTAGCACCACTAATGGTCACCTCTCCTTTTAGAGGGCGACCACCATGTATCACAATTTTTTTCATCTCAATCATTCATTAGCTCTTTCAAATCAATTTCTCCTACTATCCTTATTCATCAAGGAAATAGAAGGAATGACGTATTAAAATACTAAAACTATTATACCACAGATTCACTTGCTTTTCCATCTGTAGAAATTTACAGTAACAAAAAAGCTAGGATTCTTGGCTCTATAATTTCTGTAGTGGGTAAAACCACTGTAGGAATTGTGGAGTCTATTT
>OFDA01000216.1_pt1 | contig 28674 bp, 19 predicted proteins | sample 1520921 | NCBI WGS metagenome assembly OFDA01 (sample SAMEA2699028, study PRJEB24076) | metagenome
ATAATATGGCAAAAAAACGAATTTCTGATGTACTTATAGAAGTCTTAGCCAATGCAGGTATCGAACGCATTTATGGTATCACTGGCGATAGTTTAAATTCTGTAAACGACAGTTTACGTCGCAATGGTAAGATTGCTTTTGAACATGTTAGACATGAAGAAACAGCAGCCTTTGCTGCAGGTGCAGAAGCAGCTTTAACTCATAAATTGACTGTATGTGCTGGTAGTTCTGGTCCTGGTAATTTACACTTGATCAATGGTTTATTCGATTGTCATCGCAATCGTGTTCCAGTATTGGCTATTGCGTCTCATATTCCACAATCCGAAGTAGGACTAAATTACTTCCAAGAAACACATCCAGAAAACTTATTCAAAGAATGTTCTTGTTTCTGTGAGCTTGTATCTCACCCTAAACAAATGCCAGAAATTCTTTTCCGTGCTATGAATGCAGCAGTTGGTAATCAAGATGTTGCTGTTATCGTCCTTCCTGGCGATGTAGCAGTAATGGAAACAGAAATTGATGAATTACCAGTATGGCACCACCCTCGCTTACCTCATATCGTTCCACAACGTGAAGATATCGAAGAAATGGCTGCTCATTTAGAAAAAGGTGAACGCATTACCCTCTTCTGTGGTGCAGGTTGTGAAGGTGCACATGATGAGGTCGTAGAATTAGCAAAACGCTTACAAGCTCCTGTAGTACATGCCTTCAGAGGTAAAGAATGGGTTGAATGGGATAACCCATATGATGTAGGTATGACAGGCCTATTAGGCTATACATCTGGTTATCGTGCTATTGAGCACTGCGATACACTCATTATGCTTGGTACAGACTTCCCTTACCGTCCATTCTATCCGGAAAATGCAAAAGTAATTCAAGTTGATAGAGATCCTAGTGCATTAGGTCGCCGTGTACCTCTTACACAAGGGATTATTGGTACAGTAAAAGATACATTAAAAGAGTTGTTACCTCTCGTAGGTCAACGTGAAAATACTGAATTTATTGATACAATACGTAAGGAATATACAAAATTCAGAGAGAATTTGGATAGCTATGCTGCGGCTGAACCAGATGGTGTAGCAATTCATCCACAATATTTCGTTAATCGTTTGAATAAGCTAGCAAGTGAAGATGCTATCTTTACCTTTGACGTAGGTACTCCAGTTATTTGGACTGCTCGTCACTTAAAAACAAATGGTAAACGACGTATCTTAGGTTCCTATAACCATGGTTCCATGGCTAATGCTATGATGCATGCTATTGGAGCTCAAAATGCATGTCCAAACCGCCAAGTCATTTCCCTCTCCGGTGATGGTGGTTTCACAATGATGATGGGCGAAATGTTAACATTAAAACAACTTAACTTGCCAGTCAAAATCTTTGTATTCAACAACGAAGAACTTAGCTTTATCGCTATGGAAATGAAAGCTTCTGGCTACCTAGACTATGCTACAGACTTTGTAAATCCAGACTTCGGTAAACTTGCAGAAGCGGCTGGTATTAAAGGTGTAAGTATTCAAAATTCTAGTGAAGTAGACGAAAAAATTATGGAGGCTCTTAACCATAATGGTCCTGTTATCGTCAATGTTCGCGTAGATAAACAAGAACTTGCTATGCCTCCAAAAATTGCTTACCAACAAGCAAAAGGCTTCAGTAAATACTTGATTAATGCAATACTTGATGGCCGTGGTACAGAACTTAAAGAAATGGCCAAAACAAATTGGATGAAATATAAATCCCTATACTAAATCTGCCAAATTTATAAAACCTGCCAAACTAAATAAACTGCAAAACTTTCAAAAAGAGGTGTCATCAAATGATGATACCTCTTTTTCTTAATTTAATCATATACTGTTATAAAACCTTCAGTCCATCCCCTTAAATTAAGAGTGATAGTAGCTATTCCTAAACACTCTATGCCATGTACTTTAAATATATCCCAGGTTTTATACCACTCTATTGCTTTCTCTGCATATTTTAAAGTACTAAATAAACCTATGTATCCTAAACATGTATAATAATCATCTATATCATAATCATACCAAACACCATAAATTTTGTTGTTTATGATTTCAAAACTAACATCATCACCTATATGCGCACAATCATTTAAATAATGAGTTGTTATCGAAAATGAATCATCAGCCAAATCAGAAAAACCTATCAAATTTTTTGACTCAGTTAATGCCTTTTCTGCTAATGATAATTTAGAAAAAAAGCCTAGGCCAAAATACTCTGTATAAGGTAACTCATTATTCTTTTTATAGTGAGCTACAGCTTCATATATTGGAACTCTCATAATTAACCAACTCGTTACAAAATAAAAACAATATAAATATGACACTCTTATAATTTCTATCTATAATAATCGTCCTCGTAATCGTCTTTATACCGTATTGCATCCACCTCTGATGGGGATAGCACATTCCCTTCTTCATCAACATATTCTCGGAATTCGTTAAAGTATACACCTGGAATATCTGATTCTTCTAACTCAGGAACATCCTCCGACTCAATGTCCCAAAATTCAATCTCTATAGGTTGATTTTGTCGTTCCTTAGTAATATTAGATCCAGTTCCATTTTCTTCTGATTTCATTTTCGGTTCTTTAGTAATATCACTATCTGATGAATTAATTCCTAGAAATTTCAATAATCCACTTATCATTACACAACACTCCCTTGTACCAATGATATATCAATTGTATTGTAACAAAATATATAAAAATAAGCACTATATCCCATTATGGATATAGTGCTTACTTTGTATTTAAGTATAACTAGTATTTTATTATGCCCCAAAGAGTGACATTTGTTCGTCTTCAGGTAGTTCACCACAGCATTTAAGTTCTTTCATAAGATCAATGATGGTGTTAGATACTTTACAACGACGTTGCAAGTCTTTTAGAGATGTAAACGGACGTTCTTCTCGTTCAGCTACGATAGCATCAGCTACTGTTTCACCTAAGGAGTCAATAGCTAGGAATGGCGGTAATAGAGCACCATCTTTAATGCTAAAGCGTCTAGCTTCAGAGTGTTGAATATCTACATTAACAAAACGATAACCCCGTTGGTACATTTCCATAGATACTTCTAAGGCACTCATAAGATCCTTATCTTTAGGACTGGCAGCACGATCAAGAGCTTTAATACGATTGAACTCAGTCATTTGCGTTTTAAGGTCTCCCGTCATAATACGCAAATCAAAGGCCTTGGCACGAATGGAGAAGTAGGCAGCATAGAATGCCAATGGATGGTATACCTTAAACCAGGCTATACGGAAGGCCATCATAACATAGGCTACCGCATGGGCCCGTGGGAATAGATAGGAAATCTTTTTACAAGACTCAATGAACCATTCAGGAATATTATTTTCCCGCATTTCTGCTTCAAATTCAGTAGTAGCTTGACCTTGTTTATTGCGTTTTTCAATGCCCTTCCCTTTACGTACGTTTTCCATAACGAAGAAGCTATGCTTTCGATCCATACCGCGATGAATCAAGAAATTCATTACGTCATCACGGGTAGAAATGGCTTCGTTCAATTTACAAGTACCATTTTTAATGAGGTCTTGCGCATTGTCGAGCCATACGTTAGTACCATGAGAGAAACCAGAGATACGTACTAAGTCGGAGAAGGTTTGGGGACGAGAGTCTTCCAGCATGCCCCGTACAAATTTCGTACCACATTCTGGCACAGCCAGGCTAGCTACTTGGTCACCTTGTAATTGCTCAGGTGTTAAGCCAATACCCTCTGTGGAAGAGAATAGACTTAAAGTACGAGGATCATCAAACGGTATAGTTTTAGCATCTATACCTGTCAAATCTTCCAGCATACGAATGATAGTCGGATCATCATGGCCCAGAATATCGAGCTTAGTCATACGGCCTTCGATGGAGTGATAGTCAAAGTGTGTCGTTAATACACCACTTTCCTTCTTATTCGCTGGATGTTGTATAGGTGTAAAGTGATGCACATCCATATCGCGAGGACATACCATGATACCGCCAGGATGTTGGCCAGTAGTATTCTTAACATTGGTAAAGCCTTTTGCTAAATGTTCAAAGAAACCACTACGAGCTTGTATATCTCGAACTTCGGCGTATTTTTTAACATAACCAAATGCTGTTTTGTCCGCAATAGTACCGATTGTACCCGCTTTAAATACATTGTCACGTCCAAATAGTTCTTCTGTATACTTGTGTGCCTTTGCTTGGTAGTCACCAGAGAAGTTTAGGTCAATATCTGGAACCTTATCACCTTCGAAACCAAGGAAGATTGCAAACGGAATATCATGGCCATTTGTTTGCAGCGCATGACCGCACTCAGGACAGTCCTTACGAGGCAAGTCAAAACCACCTGCATATTCGCCCTTTTCAAAGAATTCTGAATATTTACAGTGAGGACATACATAATGAGGTGGTAATGGATTTACCTCTGTAATTTCAGACATGGTGGCTGCAAAAGAAGAGCCTACAGAACCACGAGAACCTACGAGGTACCCATCATCAAGAGATTTTTTTACCAGCTTATGCGCGATGTAATACAATACACCATAACCATTGGAGATAATACAATCTAGTTCATAATCAAGTCGCTCTTGTACTACGCGAGGCAATGGATCACCATAAATGGCTTTCGCATTTCTATAACACATTTCTGTGAAAGCTTCATCAGCACCTTCAATCTTTGGAGAATATGTGCCATCTGGAACTGGTTTAATATCTTCAATGCTATCATTAATTGCACGAGTATTAGTAACAACTACTTCATAGGCCTTTTCTTTACTTAAGTAAGGGAAGGATGCCAACATTTCATCGGTGGTACGTAAATGTAAATCTGGTTGTTCATCTGCATCTGGATAACCACAGGCAGTCAACATGATTTCACGGTAAATCTTTTCTTCTGGTGTTAAATAGTGAACGTCACAGGTTGCACAAACAGGCTTATTTAATGCTTCCCCTAATTCAATAACCGTTTTGTTCATATCGATAAGGGCTTGCTCATCTGGCATAAGTCCTTTACGAACCAAGAACATATTATTTGTATGTGGCTGAATTTCAAGATAGTCATAGAAAGATGCAACCTCTAATAGTTCTTCCTTTGTAGCGCCACGAACAATGGATTGCATAAGTTCACCAGCTTCACAAGCAGAACCGATAATAATGCCTTCACGATGTTCTTCAATAACAGAACGAGGCAAACGAGGACGTACCTTATAGTGTTCAAGGTGAGAAATAGATATCATCTTGTACAGATTGCGCAAACCTACCATATTTTTAGCTAATAAGATAATATGGTAACGTTTATCTTTTTCTTTTTTCTTCTTCTTATCTACTACAGGCTCTTCATCACGAGCAACAATTTCATCATCAATGAGATAACCTTCTACACCGTAGATAACCTTAACGCCCAACTCTTTACCAAGAGCTTGAGCTTCTGGAAATGCTTGTACAACGCCGTGATCTGTAATAGCTACCGCAGGATGACCCCATTTTTTTACTGTTTTAAATAGGTCTTTAACAGATACAAGGGCATCCTTATCACTCATCTTAGTATGCAAGTGCAGCTCTACACGGGAGTCTGGACGGTTTTCAGTGCGCTCCACGCTATTAGTTTCCATAGCTTCAATGCTTCGAATAGATAAGATATAATCCTTATCAAATCGATCATCAAAGCTGACGCTACCTTGTACGCGTACACGTTGTAAACCTTTTAATTGTTTAAGTAGCGCATCCCCTTCTTCAGGGCTATTCGCAAACTTAATAAATTTGATGCTATTCGTATCGTCTACGATGCTACCGTTAACGATACTTTTACCAGTCTTAGTATCACGTTTATCTAGACCAACAAATACACCTTCAAAAATAACACTAGGCGTATCCAAAGTGCCCATAATTTTAGAGGTAACTCCCTCAATTTTAGGCCCTAAAATCATGCCTTCATCAGTAGGAGCATCCTTCGGGGCACGACGAGGATATTTACTATCCCCTTCACTACCTTTAGCAGTAGATTTTGTAGTACTTTTAGGAGCAAAACCTTTACTTGCTTTAGGTGTACTGCTCACAGATGCGACAGTATCACTATTGCTAGATGCTGCAGCCGTTTGATTAGAACGAGATACAACGACAGGACTATTATTAAAGTAGCCCAGCTCAACAGCCTCTACAAATGGAGCGAAATCATCTTCATCAACATCATCATATTCATCTTCTTGGTCATAACCAGCAAAAGACTTGCCTCTAGGCACTTTGTTTTTAGCCTCTTCAGCTTCACGTTGCGCTTCTGCCGCTTCAATCCATTCACCAGCACCACAGCCACCACCATAATAATAGGTATCTAAGCCTTCCCCTGTTTCAGTATCTACCTTCCAGGCGAAACAACAAGCTGTATCTGTATTCGTTGGAATATTATCAAAAGAAATATTTTTTTCCTTATACCATGCAGATAATCTTTCACGCAAACTAAGCAATGTAGAAAACGCAGAATCTGCAGCTTGTATCGTCACATGTTGGCTATGACAGTTTACATAGAAGGATGATTTCTTATTCTGTTTTGGTACAACACGATAACGTACTTTCATTTTTATCCTTTATACCCACAATAGGTAATACATAAATCTCTAAATCGCCAAATATCGCCCTTACTGCTACGACTATCTAAAATAATCTCATAGAGCCCTTTTAATAAAGCTCGCAAGGCCTTAACTGAAATCCTAGAACTTGCTTCGTAAGCCAACTTAATCGGATATGGTTTAAATGACGAATCATGATCCTTACATAAGTTTTGTATGGCTTGAACAGACATTCCCGCTTGGCGACATTCGCTAACCAGTAGCTGCAAACGTAACTGCCCCTCAATATAGCTCATAGCACGATCTAATTCTTTATATCCGAACATAAACGGAAATAATTCGAGCAATGTATCAATATCTCGTTTCAACAAAGCCTCTTTAAAGGTGAAAATATTTTTAGCACCATAGTCACTACCATTCTCTTCAAGGAATTCTTTGGTAATGACTTTATCACCTGTTATCTGTAAAAAATAACGGTCAAATTCGGTTTTCATAAATGAAACCGGTACATCTTGCCACAAATCGATGAGATGAGCTACATATTCTTGTGCATCAGAAGTCATTTTAAATCCATTAGATGTACAATATTGACGAATCCACATCACTAGGTCAGCCCCTTCAAGACGCTTACATTGATGATTTGGTATTTTATCTAAAATTTCTTTATTCTGTTTGATTCGTTTATCAATCATATCATGATAAATCAAAACGATGGGATTATCCCCATTATATTCCATAAGGAGTTCATACAATGGAATCCAGGCATCACTATTTTTACCGATTTTACGAATGATAGGCAAATTCACTAAGCAGAATACCTTTTGATCGCCAAAGAGAGAATCTTCACATAGCTTTTCACTTATCTTCTGTGGCCCAGCTTCATCATCTAATACGGTCACTGGAAGGTCCGGATAGGCACTAAGAAACTTGCGTTTTTCTTCTTCAATTAATTGTGGCTCATCGCCATAGATGAGTTTAATTTCAGCCATACATCCTCCTTTCACAGATACATATCCTCAATAAAACTGTACCCCATAATATACATATATTCTGATGATGGGTCCACATCGCGTAAAGCCCCATGTGGACTGCCAAATAGAACTATATTATGCGGCAGTAATCTGCCAATTTCATTCATTGAACTAGATCGACTCGTAATAAATAATGTATTAGTCTTATCATTTAATTTTAGATTTTTTTCTCCTCTTTGTCCATTATATACATCGATTTCTTTCATACTATTTTTATATATTGTTTTTGCAGATCCGTTACTATGAAAGTAGTTTACCTTTACAACTTTTGGATTTACATCATATGCCCTTATAGCTTGATTGACAAGCCTTTCATTAGGCGTCGATTTAATATGGTCTGGCGCATCAATTAATAAATGAGCCCCTTCATGATTAGGTTCTATGCAAAGCAATACATTGCATTGCTTCATTGGAATATAATGAACTAATGTTTCCTGATGATGATGCGTAACATAATAGGAAGCACCAAAGGTCAAGATCATTAAAGATAATGATATTACTATATGTACAGTATATCTTTTTCTATGCGTCAAAAAGTACGTAAATAAACCTAATAGCACATAATATATATAAGCACAATAAGGATGCATCATACCAAGCCATAGTAGACTGCCACTACGCCCTAACACATGATTTAAATATAAGGATATACGCAATAGTACATCTAATAAAGACCACATTAACGATATAGAAAATACGTAACTGACTAAAGTACTTACAAATATTAAAACTATAGATATATCTAATAGGGGCGCTACTATACAAGCTGCTAATAAACTAGCAATGCTAATATAGTGAAAGTAATAGAGCTGTAACGGTAAAATTAACAATTGGGCCGACACACATAATACGAGCGGCATTTTTAACCATCTAGGCAGCCATTGTATCCGTTCGTATAATACCTTTCCCCATATGAGCAATCCATAAGTCGCCCCAAAGGATAGCTGAAAGCTCACATCAAACAAAGAGAATGGATCATATATGAGGCATAGAATAGCACATATACATAGCGCTTGTTTGGCCTGATATAGTCGTCCCTTTATATAGGCGATACACATGAGTATGCTCATCATCGTAGCACGTAGAACAGGTGCATCGCCGCCTACAATACCACAATATATACAAGCAACTATAATACCAAGGATTAAACATGTACGCTTTCTTAATTTAATAAGTCGTCCAAGTCCGTACACAAGGGCTAACAACAAAGCAATATGTGATCCTGATATAGATAAAATATGGATAAGGCCTGTATAAGAAAAAGCCTTCATTTGGTCTTCTCCAAGTTCACTATAATGACCACCTAAAGCTAATGCTTGAGCTAATACCTTTTGTGGTCCTTCTATATTATGACCAATATTTTTATCTATAGATTCGCGTAATGCACCAGAAATTATTAGGCCTTTCCTATATAGTTTGTCAAAAAATGTATCTTTATAGTGATACATTTGCAAATCTTTGTTACTAGCAGCGCGATATACACCATCATAGATACGACCTCTAGTATTCGAGCTCATATATCGGCCTCTTAGATTAATACGACCTTCTTCTTCAATGAGAAATAAGGGTTTTGGTGTACCTTCAATAATTGCATATTCTCCTAGTCGTATTGGATAGTTCGTAGCAGATTCCTTTGAGTATACTTGTAAACACCCCTGTGCTTTAATATAGTCATTTTTTGCAGTATTTTTATAGGGGTGTAAGCCATGGACTTCAATAGTATATTTGTAATACTCCTGTCCGTTCAAACTTATCCTTTCAGGCGCAGTTACAACCGTACAAAGATATTCGCCTTCTTGCTGTAAATAATATGATGTATAACTATTGAAATGTATAATCCGTAAATCTGTTTGATAATAAGATAAACCAACTAAAACAAGGACTAAACCGATTAACTTAGTAAGTGAATACCATCTATTAGACGATTGAAATGCTTTAAAAATACCTACAACTATAATAGCTAACCCAATAGCAAAGATGTATCGCATCTGATTAAGTACTGGATAATACTGACCATAGCCTAATATTGTACCCATAATTATAGAACCCAATATAATATGTGCCCATTGGCTATGGGTTAAAACATTACTGTTCCCATTAACATCATTTACATCATGGAAGAGCCCATCATTGTTGCTATCTCTATGACTAAATTGTAATTTTATCTTTAATCTTCTTAAATACGCCATCACCAATACCCTTCACCCCCTTGATACTTTCAACAGATGTAAAGGGACCTTTTTGTGAACGATACTCTTCAATTCTCTTTGCCATAGCTGGCCCAATGCCTGGAAGAGAGTCTAACTCTTTTGCAGTGGCGGTATTAATATTTATCTTATTACCACGCAATAACGCTTCAGGATTTCCGTGAAAGTTAAAAACTACGTGGATATGATCTCCTCCAGTCACAGGTTTAGCCATATTAATAGACTCTACATCTGCATACGGTAACAGCCCTCCTGCTAGTTTAATAACATCGCCTACTGTTGCAGAGTTTTCAAGCTCATATAAACCAGGAGATACAACAGCACCTGTTATATAAGCGATAGGTTTATTAGACTGTTGTTCTACTGAAGATATAGAAGAATTTCCATCTATACCCCCTTCAGCAAGGACAGAATTGGTTTCATCTGTTATAATAGGCCATAGGAAATAAATTCCTACTAAAACACATAGGATTAATATAATTATCATATACGGCTTCAATTTATATTTCATAGTGCACCTCCTACTGAAGGATTTCCCTATGAAAAATAAAACTCCTACCACTGACTCTATTAGTCACACTAGCAGGAGTTTAACAATTGATGTCGAATAAAAGGAGAATTTATGAATCAAAATACATTAAAAAAATATGCCCATACATTACTAAAGTACGGTGTAAATTTACAACAAGATCAAACATTAGTTATTTCTGTTGATGTAGAAAATAAAGATTTTGCAGTAATCGTTACTGAAGAAGCATATGAGCTAGGCGCAAAAGAGGTTGTTCTTAATTGGAGATGTTCCCCTATTGCACGTCAACGTTTATTACATGCTAACGAATCTGTTTTAGAAAAACCAGCTAACTGGATTCCTGAATTCTACAAACAGTATATCGATGATAAGGCAGCCTTCTTATCTTTAATTAGTGCTAATCCAAAAGCTTTAGAAGGTATCCCAACAGATCGTATTTCCTTACAATCTCGTAACTTAAACAAAGCATTATCCTTCTATCATACAGCTATCATGAACTCTTCTGTTACATGGTGCGTTGCATCTGTACCAACGGTTCTATGGGCAGATTTACTTGGCTATGAAGGTAGTGATGAAGAAAAAATCGATCAATTGTGGGCAACATTATTAAAACTTTGTCGCATTGAAGGTATCGAAGCGAAAGATACATATCGTCATCACATGGCAAAATTGCGTCATCGCTGTGAAGCATTAAATAAATTAGACTTAAAATCATTGCGTTACACTTGTGAAAACGGCACCGACCTTTTATTAGAATTGCCCGAAGACCATATCTGGCTAGGTGGTGAAGAATCCTCTAAAGATGGTACTATTTTCAATGCTAATATTCCTACAGAGGAAGTTTTCTCTGCTCCTCAATACAATGGTGTAAATGGCGTTGTGCACAGCACAAAACCATTAATTTATCATGGCAATACAATTTCTGATTTCTCCTTCACCTTTAAAGAAGGTAAAATCGTAGAATACACTGCCAAAGAAGGTTATGAAGTTCTAAAAGAATTAGTAGAAACTGATGAAGGCTCCCACTACCTTGGTGAAGTAGCATTAGTGGATCACTTTAGCCCAATTAGCCAATCCAACCAAATCTTCTACGAAACATTATTTGATGAAAATGCGTCCTGCCACTTAGCAATTGGCGCATCCTATCCTACATGCCTTAAAAATAGTGATGGTTTATCTGAAGAGGAATTAAAGGAACGCGGCCTTAACCACTCCTTAACACATGTGGACTTTATGATTGGTCATGAACGCATGAATATTAAGGGATATACTCGTGATGGTCAAGCTGTTGATATTATGATTGACGGTCGTTTACAAGTATAATTTAGGTATATACTCTGAAATAGTAAAAACATAGCAAAAGCTCTTATTCATTATTAATAGATAAGAGCTTTTCTTGTAATAATATGCTTTTATTGATTATCATACGGTAATATGTACGGTACGTCCTGTAGGTTTATATTCAATGATTTCTACGCCTGCAGTATGTAACATCCGTTTAGATGCCTTAACCTCTTTTGTATCTTTGTAAAGATCATCTCGGTAGATAACAGCCTTAATACCACTTTGAATGATGGCTTTTGCACATTCATTACAAGGGAATAGTGTTACATATATTTTAGAGCCTTCTAAGGAACCTCCACGATAATTTAGGATGGCATTGAGTTCACTATGTACAGTATAAAAGTATTTATTATCATCTGCTGTATCGCGTTCCCATGTGAAATCATCATCACTACAGTTTAAAGGCATACCATTGTAACCAATGGATAAAATTTTATTGTCATTGCTTACGATACAGGCACCTACTTGTGTATTAGGATCTTTAGAACGTTGTGCTGCCAAAATGGCAACGCCCATGAAGTATTCATCCCAGGAAATATAATCGCTACGTTTTGCCATAATTACCTCACTATAAAATAAGCCCCCTTCTACCTATGTAGTTGGGGGCTTACTGTATTAAACGAATAGGATATCGTTATTTAACAACGATATTTACAAGTTTACCAGGTACATAAATAACTTTTACAATATTTTTACCTTCAGTAAACTCTTGAACACGGCTAGATTCTTTAGCCATTGTTTCTAATTCTTCTTTCGTAATATTTACGGAAACAGTAAGTTTATCACGAACTTTACCATTTACTTGTAATACTACTTCTACTTCATCTACAACAAGAGCTGCCTCTTCGTATACAGGCCAGTTTTCAGTGTGGATGGATGTGGTTTCACCCAATTCATGCCACAACTCTTCTGTCATATGAGGAACGAATGGTGCTAAAAGAAGTAATAAGGAATGAGTCAATTCATTAGCCAAAGCGCTATTGATTGTTTCAGCTTTATCCTTATGAGCGTACATAGCATTTACAAGTTCCATGATGGCAGAAATGGCTGTATTGAAGTTGAAGTTGTTATCGAGGTCTTCTGTTACCTTCTTGATAACACGGTGCAATTCACGACGCAAAGTAAATTCGTCTTTTGTAAGTTCACCAGTTACATTTTTCTTACCTTCTTCGTTGTATGCATCAACAATACGCCATACACGACCTAAGAAACGGTAAGAACCTTCAACGCCTTGGTCAGACCAATCAAGGTCACGATCTACAGGTGCTGCAAATAGAATGAACAAACGTGCAGTATCAGCACCATAGGTATTGATAATTTCTTCAGGAGAAACTACATTACCTTTGGATTTAGACATCTTGCTGCCTTCTTTAAGAACCATACCTTGTGTCAACAAACCACGGAATGGTTCGTTAGCTTCGATAAGGCCTAAATCATGAATAACTTTCACAAAGAATCGAGAGTACAACAAGTGCAAGATTGCATGTTCAATACCACCGATATATTGGTCAACGTTCATCCAGTAGTTAGCAATTTTTTTATCGAATGGAGCTTGGTCGTTTTTAGCGTCTGTATAGCGCAAGAAGTACCAAGAGGAATCGATAAATGTGTCCATTGTGTCTGTTTCACGACGTGCAGGACCACCACATTTAGGACATGTAGTATTTAAGAAGCTTTCAGATGTAGCCAATGGAGATACGGCACCAGATTCAAATGTAACATCCTCTGGCAAGCGTACTGGCAACTCTTCTTCAGGAACGAGTTGTTCACCACATTTTTCACAATATACTACAGGAATTGGCACGCCCCAGTAACGTTGACGAGAAATCAACCAGTCACGAAGGCGGAAGTTTACTTTACCTTCACCAATACCGCGTTCATTAAGAGCAGCTGTAATATTTTTACGAGCCTCTTCAGATGTTTGACCGTTATAATCGCCAGAGTTAACTAGAATGCCATCTTCATGGTACCATTCTTGCCATTTTTCAAGGCTATATTCTTCGCCTTCCCGAGCTACAACTTGTTTAATTGGCAAATCGTATTTATGAGCAAATTCCCAGTCACGTTCATCATGTGCAGGGGAACCCATTACAGCGCCTGTACCGTAGTCTACTAATACATAGTTTGCAATCCAAACTGGAACTTGTTCGCCAGACATTGGGTTTACTGCATAGGAACCAGTGAACATACCTTCTTTTGGTGCATCTGTAGATGTACGATCGATATCGCTCATATTGCGCATACGCGTAATGAAAGCTTCCAATTCAGCTTTATTAGGAGCATTTTCAATAAGGCGTTCTACATATGGATGTTCAGGAGCCAATACTACATAGCTTACACCGTAAATAGTATCAACTCGTGTAGTGTACACAGATACACGTTCATTAATGGATGGAACTTCGAAAGAGAACTCTGTACCTTCAGAGCGGCCAATCCAGTTCTTTTGCATCAATTTAACGCGTTGTGGCCAGTGATCAAGAGTATCTAAATCAGTTAACAAGCGATCAGCATATTCGGTAATACGCAAGAACCATTGAGACAAATCTTTTTTCTCAACTGGGTTATCACAGCGCCAGCAAGCACCGTCGATAACTTGTTCGTTCGCCAATACAGTATGGCACGTTTCACACCAGTTTACTTTAGCTTCTTTTTTGTATGCTAAGCCTTTTTTATAAAATTGTTGGAAGAACCATTGGGTCCATTTGTAATAATCTTCTTTACATGTTGCAACTTCACGGTCCCAATCATAGGACAAGCCAAGTGCTTTTTGTTGCAATTTCATGTTCTCGATATTGTCCAGTGTCCATGTTTTAGGTGCAATACCATGTTTGATAGCCGCATTTTCAGCAGGCATACCAAAGGAGTCCCAGCCCATTGGATGCAACACGTTGAAGCCCTTCATTTTTTTGAAACGAGCTACTACGTCGCCGATGGAATAGTTACGCACGTGACCCATGTGTAAGTTACCAGATGGGTACGGGAACATTTCTAATACATAGTATTTTTCTTTAGATTCATCATATTCTGTTTTAAATGTATGGTTATCATCCCAATACTTTTGCCACTTTTTCTCAATATCTTGGGCTACATATTTTTCATTCATGTAGGGGCCTCCTCATATAGTCAACCTCATTAGTTGCCGTTTTATAATCAATATTTTTATTTTACTACGTACTATGAAAGCAGTCAAACTCTAGCGTTTTACTACTTGTACAGATTTTGTTAATTCGTTTTTAGTACTTGTATTTTGAACAGAACCATGACTCTTATAAGAAGCAATTTTATCCTTTACCTCTTGTGCATCACGTTCCTTTTGTGCTTTAGCCTCTTCTTCTAAACGTTTTTTCTCCGCTTTAGCTTGCTGCGCTTCTTCCTTAGCTTTACGTTTAGCTAATTCTTTTTCCTCTTTAGCCTTGCGTTTCGCTTCTGCCTTAGCGGCTTTTGCCTTTTCTTTTTCCTCTAGGCGTAATTTATATTGTTCTAGCTTAGTTAATGGTTTTGTTTCTTCTACTACAGGTTCAGGAGTAACTACAGTAGCGGATTTTGGAATACCACGTCCTAAGTCTTTTTCTTGAATCATAGCAATAGTGGATTCGTCTTCAAAGCCTTTACGCCATGCAGCAAAACCACCAAGTTGTAACTCTTTTACAAGATCTAGCTTCAAACCTAAAGACGTATTATCTTCAAACCAAATACGGTCAGAACCAGAACTAGTTGGGATAGATAAATAATATAGTTTTAATCGATCATCCCATGTCATTTTATCCTTGTAGTTTGCAAAATAATTGCCCGTATTTTTCATAGCCAATGTTTCGCCTTTAGCATAGCCATTTGTATCATGCCATAAGCGCATATAGAATGGTACACCAAGTACTAGTTTTTGTGATGGTACTTCAGAAAGCATTTTTTCTGTATGATTGCGAACCCATGGATAACTTGCTACAGGACCTGCTGTTGTACTTTTAGCCCATGTTTCGTCATACGCCATGAGAACTACATAGTCTACGGAATTAGCAAAGGCACTGCGGTTATATACTAAGGACCATTCTGGGCTATCAGAATAACCAGTTACATCGATGGATGTTTTAATATTGTATTGATGTAAATGATTCGATAAATATGCCACAAAAGCTGTTAAACGATCACGGTCGGCATAATCAATATTTTCAAAGTCAAAGTTATACCCATCAAATCCGTAAATATAGGCATATTGCACAAGATTATGAGCATATTTTTTCCATACAGATTGATCTGCTAAGATGCCACTTGTAAAGCCAGGATCAAAACGATTCGTAATCAAAGGCCATACGTGGTAACCTTTGCTCTTATAATCGTTAACATAATCAATGCTTACATTAGGACTTGCTTCGAGGCCAAGGCTATGCAATTTAAACCAACTTGGAGAAATGATATTATCACCACTAGAATTCAGCTTTGCTTGATATGGAGTCCCCTGTGTTGGCCATGGATCAAAGGCCCAAGACAATGGTGTTTGCATTGTATACGGAGCTTTTACCGTAGAAGCTTGTGGTGCAGGACCTAATGTTAATTGACCATTCGTCTTTGTATAGCTCACACCAAGCATAGCTGGATCAGACTCAATATCGACATAGGTCGTGCCATTTTTGCTAGTAGTTGGCAATTTTACAGGTTCCCCAACAGCAGCAGGATCTAAAATGATAGTATTTCCTTGTAATACTGTTTGAGGTACATATACCGTATAGGATGTTTTATATTGATTAGCTTCGTAATGACGCGTAGTATTCGCCAAGAATTGATCAATAGGCACTAATACTTCTGCTTGAACGGCTGTACTAGATAATGCAGACATTACCAAAGCTGTTAAAGATTTTAAAATAGTAGATTTACGAATCATGAACTCTCCTAACTCTAGTCCCCTAAAGGGGATACAATTTCAATCTCTATATTATACCATATTATATAGAATTCCTCTCAGTTGTTGCATGAAGGGTACATGTAATTTATAATTTACCTTATACAATACAAGTTATTACAAAAGGAGTTTTATATGCATCAATATCTATTTTTTATAGGTGACTTTCCTATCAGAGCTTATGGTGCCATGTTAGCCTTAGCTATCATCTGTGGTGCCTCGGTTGCCTATGTTTTATTAAAAAAAGATGGTCGTGGTTGGCATGAACATATCATCGACTTTTCCATTACTGTTGCCGTAGCAGGTCTCATTGGCGCCAGATTATGGGATGTATTCTTCTTTGATTGGCACTACTATGGCAATCATTTACTAGAAATCCCCTTTGTATGGCAAGGTGGTATGGCCATTCAAGGCGGTGTCGTTCTTGGCACCATTGCAGGCTATTGGTACTTACGTAAAAATAATATCGACTTTTGGGCCTTTGCCGATTTATTCGCACCAGCATTGATTTTGGCACAATCTGTAGGCCGTATGGCAAATCTCTTAAATGGCGATGCCTTTGGTCATCCTACGGGCGGTAATTTTGGTATTCTTTACCCTGAAAGCACGTTGGCTCATCGCACCTACGGCAATCAACCATTATGGCCTGCGGAAATTTGGGAAGGTCAAATCGATATTCTTATCTTTGTAGCCCTCCTATTATTTAGCTCCTTTAAACATGCTAAAGGACAAGTATTCGTGCTTTATGCGATTCTCTATTCTACGGCTAGATTCTTCCTTGAATTCTTACGCGGTGACTATGTAGACTTAACATTAGGCTTAAAATCAGCTCAAATGACTAGCTTGATTGTCATCATCATTGGTATCTGTTTATTTATCTATCTAGGCTATCTAGAAAAGAAAAATCAAAAAGTAATTGTTGCTACAGAGCCTACAGTTAAAACTAAAAAACGTAAATAAAACAGTAAATAATAAAAAATCCTTCATTCTTAGGTATGTGAATGAAGGATTTTCTTATGTAAGTCATAATTTACGATTGATCTAACAAGCTAAATCAATACGTAAATAAATTATCCTATAAATTTTCTTTAGCTTTTAATCCATCCAGTTCTTCTAATGCTCGATTAGCAATGAGTGCATTTTTCTCTTTTTTCTTACGTACTTTTTGAGGCCATGGATCCATGATGCCAAAGTTGACATTCATCGGTTGGAAGTTAGACCCTTCGTAGTTAGAAATATAGTGGCTAAGAGATCCGATCGCCGTAGTTTTAGGGAAATCAATAAATGAGCGTTCCTCTAAATAACGTTCTACTTGAAGACCTACCATAAGACCACTCGCAGCAGATTCTAAATACCCTTCTACGCCTGTCATTTGACCAGCGAAGAATAAACGCGGTTCCTTTTTAAGTTGGAACGCATGATTCAACAACTCAGGAGAATTGATATACGTATTGCGATGCATCACGCCATAACGAACGAATTCAGCATTTTCTAAACCTGGAATCATACCAAATACACGCTTTTGTTCGCCCCATTTTAAATGAGTTTGGAAGCCTACCAAGTTAAACATGGTGCCTTCTTTATTCTCCTTACGCAATTGTACTACTGCATAAGATTCCTCATTAGTCCGTTTATCTACTAAGCCAACTGGTTTAAGTGGACCATAGCGCAATGTGTCTTCCCCACGGCTAGCCATAATTTCTACAGGCATACAACCTTCAAAGTAGATTTCCTTTTCAAAATCCTTTGGTTGCACAGCTTCAGCTGTAGTGAGTTCATGCCAGAATGCTTTATATTCCTCTTCTGTCATAGGACAGTTAAGGTAATCTGCATCGCCCTTGTCGTAACGAGATGCGGCAAATACTTTGTCGTAATTTAAAGATTCTGCCGTAACAATAGGAGCTGCTGCATCGTAGAAATAAAAACCTGTTTCACCTGTTAGGGCTTTAATCTTATCACCTAATGCTTCAGACGTAAGTGGACCAGAAGCAAAGATAACAGTGCCTTCAGGAGGAATCTCAGTTACCTCTTCATTGTGAACTGTAATATTAGGATGTCCCTTTACCTTCTCAGTCACCATTTCACTAAACAAATGACGATCAACGGCCAAGGCACCACCGGCAGGTACAGCAGTTGCATCAGCACATTCCATAATCAGGGAACCTAAACGACGCATTTCTTCTTTTAAAAGACCTACTGCATTTTCAATATTGCCAGCTCGCAAGGAGTTACTACATACGAGCTCTGCAAATTGATCTGTTTGGTGCGCAGGAGAACTCTTCAGGGGGCGCATTTCATATAAGTCTACATGAATGCCACGATTAGCAAGTTGCCAAGCCGCTTCAGAACCGGCTAGGCCCGCACCAATAACAATAACATTTTTATTATTCAACAGTTGTTTCCTCTTTTTTAGCTTTGCTAGATTTTTTAGATTCTTTAGATTCATTTACAGTTTCTTCAATAGCTTCGCTTTTTTTCTTTCTTGTTTTCTTTGGTGGTCTAGTTGGACATGTTTCATTGGAACAGAACTTTTTAGTTGTACCATTTTTATATGTCTTTTCAACCATAATAGAACCACATGTTTCACAGAAATCATGGGTTGGTTTATCCCATAATGTAAAGTCACATTGTGGATATCGATTACAGCTATAGAATAGACGACCACGGCGAGACTTACGCTCTACGATTTCCCCTTCCTTACATTTAGGGCAAGTTACACCTGTACCTACCGTAATAGGTTTAGTATTTTTACATTCTGGGAAGTTAGAACATGCTAGGAATTTACCATAACGGCCAAATTTATATACCATAGGGCTATGACAGAGTTCACAAATTTCATCACTTTCCATAGATGCAATTTCAATGCGATCTACATCGCTCGCATCTTCTAGCTCTTTAGCGAATACTTCATAGAAATCAGACAATACCTTTAGATATGTATCCTTACCGGATGCAATACCGTCAAGCTCTTCTTCAAGGTCTCGTGTAAAGCCAGTATTGATGATTTTTTCAAAGTACGCTATCAAGAAGTCTACCACAACAAAGCCTAACTCTGTTGGGACGAATTGTTTATTTGTATTTTCTACATAGTTACGGCTAACGATAGTATCTAAAATTGGCGCATACGTACTAGGACGACCAATACCGAGTTCTTCAAGCGTTTTAATAAGGCTTGCCTCAGAGTAACGAGGAGGTGGTTGCGTGAAATGTTGTTCAGGCAATACCTCTACTGTATGGGCTGCATCATTCTTTTTAAGAGCTGGCAATTGGGGAGCATCCTCTTTTTTCGCATCTTCATAAACAGCACTAAAACCTGGGAAGATTACGCGGGAGCCTGTCGCTTTAAATGTGTAATCATCATGAACGGTCAATTCAATAGTTGTAGATTCGTTTTGTTGTGGTGCCATTTGACTTGCCATAAAACGATTCCAAATCAATGTGTATAATTTAAGCTCATCACGGCTCAAGAATGGCTCTACCATTTTAGGTGTTAGCTCTAAAGATGTAGGACGAATCGCTTCGTGCGCATCTTGAGCAGAACCTTTTGTACCATACATATTAGGTTTAGATGGATAGTAATCTTCACCATAGTTACGAATAATATAGTCCTTAGCCATGACCTGCATCTCTTTAGAGATACGTGAAGAGTCTGTACGCATGTACGTAATCAAACCTACGTGGCCATAGGAACCGATTTCAAGACCTTCGTAAAGATGTTGTGCAATCATCATGGTACGCTTTGCACCAAAGTTCAATTTACGCACACCATCTTGTTGCAACGTAGATGTTGTAAAGGGTGGTGCCGCCTTACGAGAACGCTTGCGCTTTTCAATATTTGTCACTACTGCATCAGCTCCGCCAATAGCATCTACTACGGCTTGTGCTTCACTTTCAGTAGTAATATCGATTTTTTCACCTTTAATATGAGTCAATTCAGCTGTGAAAGCCTCTTTTTTAGGCGTTTCAAAATTGCCTTCAATAGTCCAATATTCTTGTGGCACGAAAGCTTGAATTTCTCGCTCTCTTTCACAGATAAGTCGAACTGCAACGGATTGCACACGACCTGCACTGAGGCCTTTACAAACTTTTTTCCATAATAAAGGACTCAATTTATAGCCTACGATACGGTCTAATACACGGCGTGCTTGTTGGGCATCAACCATGTTCATATCGATAGTACGTGGAGATTCTAAGGCCTCTGCTACGGCATTTTTAGTAATCTCATTGAACGTAATACGACATGTAGACGTTGGATCTACATTTAATATGTACGCTAAATGCCAAGAAATAGCTTCCCCTTCGCGGTCAGGGTCAGTTGCGAGCAATATGGCACTGCTTTCATCGGCGTAGGAAACAAGTTCATCAATAACCTTTTTACGAGTTACTAAATTGCTATAACGGGGCGTGAAATCATGTTCGATATCGATGCCCATTTGAGACTTTGGCAAATCTCGTAAGTGGCCCATACTCGCCTTTACAACATAGTTAGGGCCTAAGAATTTTTCAATTGTTTTAGATTTAGCAGGAGACTCTACGATAACCAATACTTTGCCATCAGGATTATAAATGCGAGGTTCCCGTTGCTCTGGTGGCACGGACGTTTGTAATACAGATTTATCCCGTACAATCCCCATGGGAGTAAGGGCTTCTTTAGCAACTTTACGCTTTATCGTAGTACTCTCTTTCTTAGTACTTTTCTTTTTAGTATCTTTACTAGTACTAGCTACTTTTGGCTCGCCAATAACGATTGATCGTTTAATGGACAAGTATATCACTCCTAGTCATATTAATATAGCCTCTCGGCGGTTGATGTTCTATAGCCCCTTCCATTTCTAACTCTAGTAATAAGGGCTGCAGTTGTTGTAATGGAATAGAGGTCGCTTTCAAAATATCACTAACCGTGATACAACGATCATGAGGTATTTCACTCAATATTAAACTCTTATCCAAACTAAAGCTTAACATAGAGAGCCCTTGTGTATCAACACCCTGACCATGATTCACCATTTCATTACTATCTTTTACACCTATTGTATCTCTTTTATTTGGTGGTGAAAGTTTTTCTTTAGCACTAAACATATCTCGCAATGTTAAATGATATTCCTTGACGATGTCCTCATAACCAGTTAATACAAAGGCTCCATTACGCATGAGGAATTTATTGCCATCTGCTGTATGGTCTAATAAATTACAAGGCACTACAAATACATCTCGACCTTCGCTAACAGCCATATCCGCTGTAATCAATGAACCACTACTTCCTTTTGCCTCTACTACGATTACACCTCTACTAAGGCCACTAATGATACGATTTCGAGCGGGGAAATGTTTAGCAGATGGTGGCGTACCAGGTGGGTACTCAGATACAAGCAAACCATTGTTTTGTAAGATTCGGTCAAATAATTTTGTATTCTCTCGTGGATATACTATATCTAAGCCACAACCCATGACCACAATACCATACCCTAGGCTAGCTAATAGTCCTTCATGACCATGTGTATCAATACCTCGTGCTCCTCCACTAACGATAATAGTGCTGTATTTACCGAGCTCTTTACCAAGCATTCTCGCCACATTCCGTCCGTATAATGAACAGCGCCGTGCCCCTACAAGGGCAATTCGATTTAGCCGTTTATCTAAAAGTGCTCTATTACCTCGCATAAACAGTATAGCCGGTGGATTATAAATATGGTTCAAAATAGATGGAAAATCTTTATCTAAAAAGGTAGTAACATCCATCTTATATTCGTCTATTTTATGAATTATATAATCTAACTTTTCATCCTTAGCCGATGATGCTATAGCACGTTTATCAGTGTTAGAAATATGTGTATAAGGCTTTAAATTTTCAACCCTCTTAACGGCTTCCCAAGCATCATAGGGCGACCCAAAATCCTCTATGAAACGCCGCACATGTGTGGCTCCCACATTATATAAACTTTGCAAGCCAGCAATATAAATAGTATCATCGTATCTAGTCATCTTTACACCTATTTACCTGTTCTAAACAACATAGCCTCAGAAATGTGATGAGGCTCCACTTGTGGATTACCCTCAAGGTCCGCTATAGTACGAGCCACCTTTAATATACGATCAAAGGCACGTCCACTTAAATGAAAGTGATCAAATATATTGCCCAATACACTCCAGGCCTTATCAGTAATATTACACAGCTCACCTATGGCCTTATGAGGTACGGCTCCATTAGAATTAAATTCTAAGTTTTCATAACGTTTCTGTTGCAAAGCAGTTGCCAAAATAACTTGTTGCCTCATGCTTTCACTTGTCATAGTAGATGTCGAATTATGTAATAGTTGTTCTAGTGTAGGCCTTTCAACGGGAATATGTAAATCAATGCGGTCCATAATAGGCCCTGACAAGCGTTGCTGATAGTTTTTAACTATCGTTTCAGAACATATGCATTCCCTATGTGGGTCATGATAATAACCACAGGGACAGGGATTCGCGGCCAATATACAAATAAAATTGGCGGGATACATATAATTACCTTGAGACCTATTGATAGTAATTGTGCGAGACTCTAAGGGCTGCCTTAGGGCATCAATAACTTGGCGCTGAAACTCTGGTGCTTCATCCATAAATAAAACACCACCATGAGCAAGTGTGACCTCCCCTGGGCGTCCTTGTATACCTCCGCCTACCATACTCGCTAAAGTCGCCGTATGATGTGGATGCCTAAAAGGCCTAGTTTTAACGAGTCCCTTATCACCGAGTAAACCGATCACATCTTGGATGCGACTGACCTCAACCATTTCATTCCAAGTCATGGGTGGCAATATGGTCGGTAATCGTTCGGCCATCATCGTTTTACCACCACCGGGCGGACCTATCATAATACAATGATGATGTCCTGCAGCACTAATGAGCATGGCCCGTTTACCAAGCTCTTGACCTTGTACATCGCCAAAATCTACATCATACGTAGTATTATGGTTTTTATTATCCATCGTATCTGTTAATATCTCATCTTGATTTTTCCCTATTTTTACCTTTTTGGCAGTTGAAATAGATTTAGATTTAACTTGGTCTTCTAAGACGGTAATAATATTTTGTAATGAAGACTCGCCATATATAGTAAGATTAGGAATAGCTTTTAGATTATATCCATTTTCTACGCTTGTATATATAGTGTTGTAATCAGCTTCTAACCCTGCTAATGACATCGCCAAAGTGCCAAAGGTAGGTAGCAGTGAACCATCTAAGGCTAGCTCACCCATAAATAGACATCTATTCAATAAAGCTGAAATATTAGCTTTACGCCCCTTTATCTGCCCCGATGCAATGAGAACCCCTAAAGCAATCGCTAAATCGAGTCCTGCACTACTTTTACGAATTGTAGCAGGTGCTAGATTGACTACGATACGCCTCATAGGGAAGTCATAGCCACTATTTTTGATAGCCGCCCTCACACGTTCCCGAGCTTCCTTTACGGACTGATTAGGCAGTCCTACGATATCAAATACAGGTAAACCTTGCGATATATCGACCTCTACCGTTATAATGCATCCATCTATGCCATGTAAGGTGGCTCCATATAGTTTTGCATACATAGGTAACCTCTCTAAAAGCACTGCGGCAAATAATGAATGGAACTTTGAAAGTCTTCATGCAAGTACACTTCGATTACATCAAAGGATAACTCTTTCCAGCGCCGTCTTTTCTGATGTAGATCATACAAAAATAACATGGCTGCCCGTTTAATATGCTTTTGCTTCTTCTTTGTCACCGCTTCTCGAGCTAATCCATGCTGCATTCCTCGACGGGCTTTAATTTCAATAAAGTGATACACTAAATCACGTTTAGCAATAATATCGATTTCACCTAATCTAGTTCGATAATTTGTATCTACGACAGTAAGGCCTATTTTTTCAATATATTTAATGGCCACTCGTTCACCCCATTTTCCAAGTTCCTTGGAATCGAGTTCATTAAATGCTTTACCCGTACTAATCGTTTTCATATATACCTCCTATATACGTGTAGTAACTACAATAACTTATAGAATAGTTATCACTCAATCTACATCTAAACTTTCAACAGGTAACACTTACTTGTAGCGTAGAGTATGGAGACTATAAAAGTAAATACAAAAGAGGTTCCTAATAGTCACATCGGTGACCAATAGGAACCTCTTTACGGTTATGAACTATATGCAATTTATAATGATACAACTAAAACAATTAATACAAATATAGAAGTTAACTTAATAGTCGAATCATAAAATAAATTTATTACGAATTACTCTGGCTTAACCCAGCGAACAATAGATTTAATAGGTTCAAAGCTCTTGCGGTGTAGTGGTGTTACACCTTGTTGTTCAACAGCTTCTTTATGTAACTCCGTATAATAGCCTTTATGAATACCAAATCCATAACCAGGGTATTCGTCATCGAGGCTCTTCATATATCGATCTCGCGTAACCTTTGCAATGATGGATGCGGCAGCAATATTAGCGCTTTTACTATCGCCCTTAATTATGGACTCCACAGGAATCGTCAAATCGGGCAATTTCATAGCATCAGCCACTACTGCTTCAGCGGGTACGGTGAGCGTGCGAATCGCCTCATACATCGCTTGTCGCGTTGCTTCGTAGATATTTAACTCATCAATCTTTTCTGGGCCGTAAGAAATACAGCTAACTGCTACGGCTTCTTTCATGATAATATCGTAGAGGGTTTCACGCTTTTCTTCAGTTAGCTTTTTAGAGTCATTTAAACCAGGAATTAATGTCATAGGCGGCAATATAACAGCAGCTACCGTTACAGGTCCTGCAATAGGGCCACGACCTACCTCATCGACACCAGCTACATGATACATACCTTGATCGTAGAACATACCTTCATAGTCATACATGCTCATGAGGCGTTGTTGTTCTTTTAACTCTTTTTCTTGGCGCTTAATATAAGAAGCAGCCAATTTTTGTACAGAACTACGAGTATCCTCTTGGGCTAAAGACAAAATATCTAAGGCTTGTTCAGTTTCAAAAAGAGCTTTTATATCTGCTACTTTTAATTTACTAAATGTCTCCTTATCCATTTTGTGTGTCCTCACCGTTTTCAGGATAGTATGGTTCTTCATCAACTTTATCGATAGTAATTGTACCTAATTTAGTGTTGCGATAGTCTTGCAAGATAATGCGGCGTGCTTTATCAAAGTCTACTACACCACCACTAACGAGACAACCACGACGACGACCGATGCTTTCAAGAATAGTATCCACATCTGTCATCTCTTCTTCTTTTAATTTATAACGTTCTACCAAAATATTTGGTATATTCGTCAATAAATGATTTAATAACTGTTTCATAACATGCTCTAAGTCGTACACATCATCAGAAACAGCACCCGTCATAGCAAGGCGAGCCGCTGCACGTTGATCCTCTAATTTAGGCCATAATACGCCTGGTGTATCGAGCAATTCAAGGTTTTTACCGATTTTAACCCATTGTTGACCACGGGTATGACCTGCTTTGTTAGCTGTACGTGTTGCTGCAGAGCCAGCTAAGGAGTTAATCAACGTAGATTTACCAACGTTAGGAATCCCTAAGATGATAGTGCGTACAGAACGACTACGAATACCTTTAGCGACCCAACGATCGATGATAGGCTTGCTCAAACGCTCTACAGTGGATATTAACTTCTTGTTACCCTTGCCAGATTTAGAATCGATAGCCAATACTGTGATACCTTGCTTAGTAAAAAACTCAGTCCATTCCTTTGTAGCTTTAGGATCTGCTAAATCTACTTTATTTAACAGTACAATATGAGGTTTCTGACCAACGAGTTCAGTGATTACAGGGTTCGCACTAGAACGAGGAATACGTGCATCTAATAACTCGATAACTACGTCTACCTTTTTGATATACTCCGTAATCATACGTGTGGCTTTTGCCATATGCCCAGGGAACCAATGTACGATAGGTGAATCTGCCATAGTATTTCCTTTCATATCTAAATTTTAGCAAAAATAAAAGGCTGCCAACGGCAGCCTTTTATGAACATTAGCGTTTTTCGCGAATACGAGCAGCTTTACCAGTAAGGTTACGTAAGTAGTACAATTTAGCACGACGAACAACACCACGGCGCATAACTTCGATTTTAGCTAAGCGTGGGCTGTGAAGTGGGAATGTACGTTCTACACCTACACCGGATGCAATACGACGAACTGTGAAAGTTTCACGTACGCCACCGTTTTGACGTTTAATTACCAAACCTTCGAATACTTGGATACGTTCACGAGAACCTTCCACTACTTTTACGTGTACGCGAACTGTGTCACCAGCGCGGAAAGTAGGGATGTCTGTACGAAGTTGTTCTTGTTCAAGTACGTTAATAATGTTCATTGTTTCCTCCTGTTTGCAGACATTCAATACCTACACCTTATAGGCAGCGGACTGTCTCAAATTAACAGAAATATAGTATCATAAATCACGTACTGTTCGCAAGTATTTTCTATATAATTTTAAGAAACTAATTATTTACTTAAGATTGGACGCTTTAACTTACCTAACAAGCGGTATAAATCATCTTTTTCATCATCAGAAAAATCAGAAAATAATACATTAAGAAATTGGTCATATGAATGTAATAATGATTTACCTAATCGCTTGCCCTCTTCCGTAAGGCCTACTACGGAAATTCGTTTATCCATATAATCGATGTGCTTTGTGACATATCCTAATTCAATAAGAATATCGGTCTGCTCTGATACTGTAGCAGGACGCATATTAAGAGCATCTACTAATTGTTTTTGAGATGCCCCTTCAGATCGCATATATAATTCTATAATTATTTTATCACGAGACTTTTCTTTACCATTTGGCACCTTACATAAGGCTTTATATAATTCATCATGATTCATGACAGTTATCTCCTCATACAACTTTGTATATTATAAGATATTCGCCATAATCTCAAAAAATCCTGCATAAAATTTGTATATTCTTCGTAAAAGCAAAAAGAGGTACCAAATGGTACCTCTTCTTTCATATATTACTGTAAAAGTTTTATCTATCTTTTACCAAATATATTATTTTAATGCACTAATATCACCGATAATAGCCATTACACTATAAGCTAAACGAACGAGTTGTAAACGGTTAGCTTTAATAGCTTCGTCTTTATCCATAACCATTACATCTTCAAAGAATTTGTTGATGGCTGGGACTAATGTAGTAGGAACAGCTACAACTGCAGCATAATCATTAGCTTCCCACGCAGCAAGACTTTCTTCAGATGCTTTAGAAGCAGCTTCGAACAATGCTTTTTCAGCATCTTCTTTCAACAAGTCGCTATTAACGCCTATATATTCCACATCTTTTACAAGATTGTACATACGAGTATAAGCTTGAACAAGCTCAACGTTTTCATCAATACGATTTGCTAACAATGCGTTTACAAGACCTTCTGCATCAGCAACGGACAATTCATTGTTAGACAACAACAAGTCGATGACATGATGAGGAACTTCGCGATCAAGGAAGATGTTTTTCAAACGAAGTGTGAAGAATTCTTCTACTTGGCCAAGTAATTCGTCTTGTTTTTCAGCTGGTACATTAAGCAATTCCATAGAAGATTTGAAGATTGGACGCAAGCTGATATTCCAATCGCTACCAAGCAAGATGTTCAAAATACCAATTGTTTGACGACGCAATGCATATGGATCTTGAGAACCTGTAGGAATTAAACCACGGCTGAAAGTAGCAACGATGTTATCTACTTTATCGATGATGGACAATACTTTACCTGCTTCTGTTTGAGGCAATACATCACCTGCAAAGCGTGGTAAATATTGTTCGAAAATAGCTTCTGCTACCTCAGGAGATTCACCATCAAGTAAAGCGTACTCTTTACCCATCACACCTTGTAATTCAGTGAACTCTGTAACCATACCTGTTGTAAGGTCAGTTTTAGCAAGCTCTGTAGCGCGTTCCAATACAACAGCTGCATCTTCGTGTAAACCACATTCTTCACCAAAAACACGGCCCAATTTAAGCAAGCGTTCAGTTTTATCTGCTAAATTACCAAGACCTTCTTGGAATACGATTTTAGTCAAACCATCTTGACGGTCGATAA